>Ga0206119_100033_pt1 | contig 171933 bp, 171 predicted proteins | sample 3A50Ametagenome_FD_148608 | JGI IMG/M metagenome (GOLD analysis project Ga0206119, IMG submission 148608) | Enriched microbial communities from leaf-cutter ant dump, University of Wisconsin, Madison, United States - 3A50A | ecosystem: Environmental > Terrestrial > Nest > Insects nest > Nest...
ACAACCAACATCCAAAACACAAATGCCTCCGATCAAACCGGAGGCATCTTGATGACCCCACGTTAAGGGGTCCCGTTTGGACGAAAATCACCCCTCAAACAGGGTCCTCATTCCACGAAAAATCACACCATTGCCCTTCCGTGGCAGACCAACTCGGCATTTGAGACCTAGATCATGATTTAGTTCCTCGCCAGCGAACTGAGCGAGTACGATTTCCGACGTTCTGATCGAGATTCCACGGGCAACCGGCGGAACACGCTGTCGGTGGCAAGCTACGCGACCGCCGCTGTTGCGGAGGTGACCATCATGTAGCAGATGTCGGCTCACTTGGCGCACCCGACAGAATGAAGCTACGAACACCTATGCTATTGAGATAATGCGATAGATCTTGAGTTCGCTCTTATTTTACCTGACCAGCCCGGCGGCTCTGTCGATGGCTTTTGCGAAACCCTTGAGGGATATGGCGAAGGGGGCTTCCTGTCCCTGGACAGACGCTGCCTTCAAGGCCAGCGCCTTGCCATTGCGCATGGTCGCGAGCTGCGCCTTGTCCAGCGCCAGCGGAACAAGACAACCGGATGGCAGGCAGGTGGAGAAGGCGAGCGGCTCCGTGGCTTTGCCGTCATCCACCTGCACCGTCACGCCCCTGGCGAGGTCGAGGCCGAATGGCAGGGTTAGAAGTCCCTGCACGGAGCCATCCTCGCCGGCCGGGTTTAGCCGGATGTCGAGCACGCGCTGGCCGGTGTTCTGCTGCATCTGTGTTTGAGTCACATTACATGCTGCCTTGCCGTCCTGTGCGCCGCACAGCACCTGCCAGTCCTCATAGGTCTCGCTGAGGGATGTCGCCCCGCCGGGTAATGGCGAAGGGCGGCGGGTCGTGGCGTCCTGGGCGGCGGCGGAAATGACTGAAGCGGCCAGGGCCGCTCCAGAAATCGCCAGCAATCGGATTGCCTGTATCATGTTTACCACTTGACCCTGAAGCCTGCAGTCCCCTTGAGGGCATAGCTATCACCGAAGCTGGAGAGGCTGGTCGAGACCGAGCCTTCGCCATAGAGCGAGAACTTGTCGTCGTTCCAGTTGTAGCTGACACCCGCCCCTATCTCGCCCCACAGCCGCTCCGGGCGGTTCTCGAAGGAGACGCCAGCCACATCTACTTCTGTCCCCTGCAGGAACTCATAGTGCAGATTGGCGACGCCATAGAGATGATTGCGCGACAGAGTCCCGTTAGCAGCCGTCCAAGAAGTCTCCTTGTCCAGCGAGACGCCGAGCCGACCACGCAGGCTGTCGCCATTGCCAAGCGAAACGCCTACGCCCCATGGGTCCACGAAGCTGTCGAAATCAACGTTGGAATAGACAAGCTGCGCCTGTGGCGTCAGCGTCAATCCGTTGTTCAGATCGATCCGCTTGCCGGTCTCAAGCGACAGTGCATAGCCGAATGCATCATTTCCATCCACCAGAGACCGACCCGCCGTAGCCGATGATAGGTTGCTGCCATACCAGGTCGCCTGGCCCTGGCCGTCGACATAGAAGCCGTTATTGCCATACCAGGTCAGTGTGCCGCCAACACCATAGCCGTCGGTCGAGATGTCACCATTGCCGCTGGGCGAAGCGATGTCGCTCTTGCCATGCACATAATGCAAGGTAATCCCGCCGATCAGCTTACCAGCCTCATTTTCCATCAACTGGAAGTCGAGGCCGGACTGCAGCCTGAACACATTCTGGTCGTAGCTGGCATTGCTGGTCGACACCGCTGGGTCGACGGAGGCGTAAGTGCCTTCGAGGCGGGCCCAGAAGGCGTTGCTTTCGGTATAGGTGGGACGCACGCCATCGGTTGCCGGATTCTCAGCGACAATGGCGTCCGCGCCTTCGGCCACGACCTTAGCCCCTTCGCCGCTCCAGTAGCGGTTGCCGACACGCTGCTGCAGCGTTGGCAGGCCGTTCAGGCCAAGCAGGTGCTGGGGATAGGTTTCATAGATCGGCGCGCCGGGATTGTATTGCGGGTCGCTGTTTTTCAACTTCGAGCGCAGATACCAGTCGCCATCATTAGGCGTGGAGGTTCCACCCTGTTGGAGCCGATAGGCATAAGCGCCCGCGACCACAGCCTGTTCGCCCAGGAACTCAAAGTCGCCATCCAGAGCGAATGTGCCATTGGATGCGCCCGCGACATCAATGATCTTAATGCCCTCGACGGTCTGTGCACCCAGACCACCAGCATTCAACACCCTCACAAGCGACGAGCCCGACGTATCGCCGTTGATCACAAGCTGGTCCGTCGCCGAACTGTCATTGCCCAGAACAGTATTCAGAACAACCGTGCCGCCAGCGCCAATATAATCGCCGTTGACGATGGTCCGGTCGCCGGCCAGACCGTTGCCCATCATCAATGTGCCTGCATTGCTCAGCGAAGCGATATTGTTGAAGGTCGTCGTCGAAGCCGCGCCATCAAGCGCGGCAAGGATTGTCGCGCCGCTCTCGTTGACGATCCTGTTGTTGGCGACATCGGCCCCAAAATCATTCGTGCCGCCGGCCGTGTTCCAGACACCGCCAGCTTCGTTGTTGAACACGTTGGCCTTGCCGGACACAACCATCGTACCAAGCACCAGGCCTGTGTTGTTAACGGTCGTCGATGCCTGACTGGCTGGCGCATCAGGAAGGACTGCAGGCAAATCAAACGAACCGATCGCGACAGATGACGATGAGCCGGACTGATTCTGGATTCTGCCTGCATTGTTGATCGTCACATCCTGTGCAACATCGGAATAAGAAAGCACGCCGGCCTGACCGCCCTGGACAACACTGTCCGACATGATGTTGACATTTGTCTCGCCTGCCGCCCGGTTCTCTCGATTCTGAATCAGAATGCCAGCGTCCGTGCCGCTTACCATTCCCAAAGTGGTGACCTTTGCTGAAGAGACCTCGCCACTCATCGCGACCACAATACCCGACGTCACAAACAGGTTAGAGTCACCGGTTGCCGTAACAGCCCCGCGCGCAATCGCAGAGATCGTGCCGGTCCCCTGGCTGGCAGCAAACAATCCGAAGTTCCCGCCAAACACATTGTTGACATCGACGGCAAGATCGGTCGCCGCGGCGCCATTCTCGACCTGAATGCCAAGAAACCCGCCGGTAACTGTTCCTGTTGATATCAGTGATGTGCTGCCGCTTCCATTATTAGAAGCAGCGATACCAGTGCCAGAGATACTGCCGCCTGTTACGTTCACAACCTCGACTGTGAGATCCGTTCCGAGCCCAGCCTCACCGTGCAGCACCAGCATGCCGGCGCCATTGTCACCCGTCGCGATCACATCGCCTTGCGCCGTAACCCTTGTGGAACCCATTCCGCTGGTAACCAGGTCACCGTCCGCGATGCCGCCATCCACGCCACGATTATTGATATACATACCGAGCGTATTGCCCGTCACGGTTTGCGCCGTTTCGACGGTCATATCGTTGCCATTGACATTACGGACAAAGATGCCTTCCCTGTCTGTTCCCGTCACCGTGCCGCTCGCCGTAACCGACAGCGGACCAAAGCCATAATTAATCGCGGTGATACCGGAATTCGCACCAGACACATCGCCGATAGCGTTGACGGTCAAGCCGGTTGTGTAGGCAATGCTACCACCGCCGGGCCTGTCGTTTCCATCGACACTGACGCCACCATTATGGGCAAGAATGCCGTTGCCAGCAGTCGAGGTCACAGGTCCGTTCGTTGTCACCAGAGTGGCGCCAACGCCCGAATTGACAGCGACAACCCCGGTCTTGACCGATCGGATGGCGCCACTCGTTTCCACCGTCAAGTCTGCGCCGTTGCCAACAGACAAGCCCCCACCATATTGTACAGAAACGAGGTTGCCACTTGCATCAGTCGTAACCGGGCCATTGGCGGCCAGGACACCATAACCGTCCGAGGCTATATCGCCAGATGCCGATACCGTGGTCGAGCCGGCTCCACGATTTTCTGCATATATGCCATACCCGCTGGCGTTAATCGTGCCGCCCGTCATCTCGACGTCGACATTGCCGGCGCTTGCCGTGTTGGTAATCTCCGCCCTCAAGCCCGCTGATCCGGAGCCTGACACGTTGACCGCCCCATGACGCATGACGATTTTCGTATCGTTGTCAGCAGAGCCAGATGTGGCATCGGCAGAGGGATCGATGAATATCTTGCCGCCGTTGAGGGCTTGGATGCCATTTCCGGGAGATTTTACGTTGAGCTTGCCGTTTACAATAATACTATTGTTGAGATTGCCCTGCGCATAAAGGCCAGCACCTCTTGCGGCCTCTACTTTCAGGTCCCCTTTGATGTGAACCAAGGAATAGTCCTGGATGGCATCACCAACGCCGGACATTCCCGAGGTCACAGCGCCGCCAACTGTAGAATAGGGGGACATCGAAGTCAGCAAGATTTCGGCGTTTCCACCGATAATAATCGTTCCAGCGCCACGGGCATTAAGCCCCTTGCTCAAGTAGCCTGTCACAGAGACATCACCACCTACTGAGACAAATGATCTGTTTGTAGAATCAATACCCATTGCGGAGTATGCGCCATCAACATCCCTGTGTATGCTGGCGTTGCCATCGACAATGATTGAAGCCAACCCGCTTCCTGGACTGTTCTCCGCGTAAAATCCTCGTGAGTTTGGGTTGCCCCCAACCGCAACGTCGACATCACCAAGAAAATGAATCGTTGAATCGAGATATGCGTTAACAGCAAGAGACCCTTGTGTGGCGGGATCCGTTGCAGGCGCAGTGGCGACGACTGTCACCAAGGGCGCACTAAGAGTAAGTGTGCTCGCCTGGGTTGCGAATACCGGCTGAAGTCCGGTGGTGTAGCTCGTTCCGTTGCCCCCGTTTGTATAATTCGACCCGGCGGCAGTGCAATTATCGCCGCCATTCGCCCTCGCCATTGTCGGAGTGTCGGTGCAGGCAGCGTTGGCAGAAGATAGGCCCAACGCGCCAGCGACCGCGAGCGTTGCAACCGCTCCCATCACCGGCGCGTAGCTGGCGACTACGCCCTTCAACTTGGTCACACGTCCACCACGGGCCCCCGATCGTTTATTACGTGAAGTCAAAACCAATCTCCTGCGTCTAATCACAATGTGTGGGAAGTGCACCTACCAGAGTCGTAGCCGCCAAGCCGTTGCAAATCGGACACAAATGCTGTGAAAATGTACGAAACCGTGAATTTAGCCCTTTCCTTCCACGATGCAGCCCAAAATGTACAATCGGCGAGGCGATGCTTTAATGGTGGAGCGTCGGATCAAATCACGAGATAATGCCGCAGAGATGTATCTCGAGTACAGAGATAGCTTTGGTCACACGCAATCCGAAACGACTGATGTAGCCGAAAGAGCGGGCAACGGCGCTGGCCGAATTGGCCACAGCCCTTCGAGCGACGATGCATCTTGCATGGACAGGGACGGTGAGAGGCAGATTTGAAGGAGCGGCGAGCCGACGATATTAGAGCCGGGATTCTAAAGGCTTCGGCGAGCGTGCAGGCAAGTTCCAATTTCAAGGAGGCCAGGCACTCATATCTTAAGAATTTTCTTAAAGAGCATGCTAATCCAATGCTGCACAGGGCGCGCAAGAGCAGCTTTCCCGGCGACATAGTGATGTTCATCATTTCAAGAGAACTGAACCCTCCTATAGGCGGGGAGCAGACCGGCGTGACCATATCTCAAATTCGGGAATTTTCTGCCGAAAGGAAGCTCTGCAAAGCGAAATACATTCCGGTTCTCGTCGGGCTCATGCTGTTCTTCGGGGCGGTGATGAGGGTTTCGGCAGAGCACGATCGCCGGGAAAAGCGCTACATGATGACAGACTTCTCATACCGGATGGCTAGGCGCATCCTGTCTGTGCCCCTCAAGGCCGCCGATATCCTGACCGGGCGCAGCCACTTTACCGAGCTACTCCAGGACGTTGGTTTCCTTGCGGCATTGTCACATGCCCAACTGGTCGCGCCGCACAATGCGGATGACATAAGGGCTGTGCTTCCTGAAACCAAATTCTTCTATGCGCGGACAGGTGGGCTTGAGGCCGCTTTCTTGCTCGCGGTCATGCACGAGAGGGCGAGACGCGAAGAGCGGGAGATGGTGAACTTCAATTTCGCAGCCATGGCCAAGAAATTGTCGATTGGCCGTGTACAGCTACATCGCATCATGAAGGCCTTTTCGGAAGAAGGCTACGCAAAGCTTTACCGAAGGGGTGGCAATTTGATATCGATAGACGACAGTCTTATAGATTTCGTCGACAGGTTCGTCGCGATGATTCTTGCCTTTACACTTGCGAATTGTGACATGGCCGAAGACATCTATTTCAAACGCGAACATACGCAATGGCGCTGGCGTACATCGACATTAAGCGCAGCGTAGTGCCCACCGCCACGGTCGATTCGCGGGTCGTGGTACGGCGTGCCGCTCGAAAAGTTTTCCATCATGACCAGGTCGCCGGGCCGAAATTCTGACAAACCTCACCCGCGGGTGCACAGGTGTGAATAGAACAATCCGTAACAGAAGCGAACAACTTGAAACTTCGGCGATTTCGCGCTGAGATTGGGCCAATATGACAAAGTGCGGCGAGAATGGCTGACCGGAAAGCACTCACAAAGGAAGCGAAGAAGTTGATCGCGGCGACGGAAGGCGCGCTTGGCCGGCGGACACTGCAATTGGCTGTGCGCGAACGTCTGAGTCTGTTCGAGCGCCTGCGCGATGATGGTGCGACCTGGGATCAGATAGCAGCATTTTTGTATGCGGCTGGCCTGCGAACAAAAGCGGGATCGAAAGTTTCGGGCGGGGTGCTGCGTGTCCGGGATCAACGCCTATGGCACACAGTTGAGGGTGTGATTTAAGGAGTGTTCGGTTCTCGTCGAATGTCCGTCGTCAGGGATTTTGGGACAACAGGCGGCTTGAGCTAACGGAGGCTCTGGCGCATCAGGGTTTTCATATTAGGCGGCCGCTTCTTGATGAAGCAAGCGGCGCTGTGTGATGGTTTCGCGTTTGATCCTTTCCCTTTCCAGCATGATGATGTCGCGGCGCCCGAAGTAGACGTCGGCGGGTGTGAGATTGCCGAGGCTCTCGTGGTATCGGCGATGGTTGTAATGATCAACGAAGATCGCGACCTGCCGCTCGAGATCGCCCGGCAGGAAGTAGTTTTCGAGCAGGATTCGGTTCTTGAGCGTCTGATGCCAGCGCTCGATCTTGCCCTGGGTCTGTGGGTGAAGTGGCGCTCCGCGGACATGGCTCATGCTATGATCGTCGATCCACTCGGCGAGTTCAGCGGCGATGTAGGACGGGCCGTTGTCGCTAAGCAGCTTCGGCTTGTGCAACACCCTGGCGCTGTCGCAGCCTGATGCCGTGAGTGCCATGGTCAGCGTGTCGGTGACGTCCCCGGCCTTCATGGTGGTGCACAGCTTCCAGGCGATGATGTAACGCGAGAAGTCGTCGAGCACGGTCGACAGATAGAACCACCCCCAGCCGATGACCTTCAGATAGGTGAAGTCGGTCTGCCACAGCTGGTTCGGTGCCGTCGTCTTGTCATGGAACTCGTCGGCCGCCTTGATGACGATGAAGGCCGGGCTGGTGATCAGGTCATGGGCTTTGAGCAGCCGATAGACCGAGGATTCCGACACGAAGTAGCCCTTCGTGTCGGTGAAGGTGACCGCCAGTTCCCGTGGTGACAGCTCCGGCTCGTTCAGCGCCAACTCGACGATCTGATCGCGCGTCTCCTCGGGGATGCGGTTCCAGACCCGGTTCGGCCGAGGCTTGCGGTCTTCCAGCGCGTCGACGCCGCCGGTGACATAATGTTCATACCAGCGATTGAAGGTCGAGCGCGGGATGCCGAGTTTCTGCAGCGTGCGCCGCGCCGACAGATGCGAGCTCTCGACCAGGCGGATGATCTCCAGCTTCTCGGATGCGAGGTATCTCATTCGTCGTCGCCCCCATCCGCGATCATGCTTTTTTTAAGAATGCGCAGTTCCAGAGCCTGCTCGGCGACGACCTCCTTGAGATCGCGCGCCTCCTTGCGCAGCACCTTCACCTCGTCGCTGGTCGCGGCACGCGCCGTGTCTCCGGCCAGCCGCTTCTTGCCGGCTTCCAGGAATTCCTTCGACCAATTGTAATACAGGCTCTCGGCGATGCCCTCGCGCCGGCACAGCGCCGCGATCGATTCCTCGCCGCGCAGGCCCTCCAGCACGATGCGGATCTTCTCCTCCGCCCCATACTGCTTGCGGGTCGCCCGGCGGATGTCTTTGATGACCTGCTCTGCCGGCGCTTTCCAGGTTCCGGATTTCTGTCTCATCTTCGCTCCTTTCAAAGGCTACGATGAACCAGAATTCCTCCGTTCTCAGTTAAGCCAATTTGGTCCCATCAGTGCTGACGCCGGACACACCGGAGAATAGAGATACCATCCCGGCAGGTTGCTCATGACTATCCTCCAAAAAGCCCTTCGCTTCGACCAGTTACAGCAAACCTGCCCCTTGCGGGCCGCGCTTTACCTGCGCGTGTCCACCGGGCGGCAAGCCGAGGGCGATGTTTCCTTGCCGTCGCAGCGCGATCTCACGCGGCGCTATTGCGAACGGGAAGGTTGGACCGTCGTCGATGAATTCGTCGAACCGGGCCTGAGCGCCACCGATGATCGCCGGCCGTCGTTCCAGATGATGATCGAACGCGCCTGCGAACCCGATCATCCCTATGACGTGATCGTGGTTCACGCCTTCTCGCGCTTCTTCCGCGATGGCGCGGCCATGGAACTCACCATCCGCAAGTTGCGCAAGCATGGAGTCGAGGTTGTCTCTACTACCCAGCCGACCGGCGCTGACCCCTCCCAGGAAATGATGCGCCAGATCATCGGCATCTTCGACGAATACACCTCGAAGGAAAACGCCAAGAACGTCAGCCGCTCCATGATCGAGAATGCTCGCCAGAATTTCTGGAATGGAGCCAGCCCGCCGCTCGGCTATCGTATTGTCGAGGCGGAACGCCGTGGCCAGAAGATCAAGAAGCGGCTGGAAGTCGATCCGGTCGAAAAAGATACCGTTGAACTGATCTTCCGGCTCTATGCCGATGGCGATCCCGCAACCAACACGCCGTCGCTTGGCCTCAAGGGTATCTGCACATGGCTGAACAGCCGGGGCTACCAGACCAAGCGCGGCGGAGCCTTCGGCATAGGTCCGCTGCATCTGATCCTGACAAACACCGCCTATGTCGGCCGCTGGAAGTACAATGTCCGCTCGTCGAAGACCCGGCAGAAGAAGCCAGAAAGCGAAATCGTCGATATCGTCATACCGCCGATCGTCGATGAAACCCTCTTTGACCGTGTGCAAGCAAAGCTCGCCGCCAACAATCCGAAAGTGACCGCACCCCGTGTCGTCAATGGGCCGATCCTGCTCACCGGCCTCGCGACATGTGCACATTGCGGCGGCGGCATGACCCAACGCACCGGAACCTCCGCTTCCGGAAAGGTTTATGCCTATTATGCCTGCGCCAGCCGCGCCCAGAAGGGCGCGACGGCATGCAAGGGCAATTCCATTCCCATGCAGCGGCTCGATACCGGCGTGGTCGGCGCTTTGAAGGAAAACTTGTTCACGCGGGAACGTCTTACGGAGCTGCTATCATCGCTGGCCGAACGCCGTGCCGCACGAGCCGTTGCCGTCAACAGCCGCCTCGTTGCCCTCCAAGCCGAAGTCACCAATGCCGAGCAAAAGCTGAAACGGCTCTATCAATCGATTGCCGATGGCGTCATCGACCTCGACGACCTGCTCGCCGATCAGATCGCCATACTCAAAGCCGATCGAGAAAAGGCCAAGGCCGCGCTCGAAAGAGCCCGCTCGCAAGGCCCCGGTGCAATCACCATCGATCCTGAAAAGGTCGACCGATTCGCCCGGCTGATGGCCGATCTTCTCAATTCCGGCGACACGCCAGCCCTCAAAGCCTACCTGCGGTCTATCCTCGGTAGCGTGATTGTCGGCGACAAAACCATTAAGATCATCGGCAGCAAGGACGTGCTCGCAGGAGCGATAACTGGCCGAAATGCCGTGCGTCGAAAATGTTCGTGGTTTTGATCCGGAATGGCGCGCCCGAAGAGATTCGAACTCCTGACCCCCAGATTCGTAGCCCTTTTAAGGGAAACCCGTCCTGATCCGGTCGATTCGACGCTCTTAAATCAAGATATTGAAAACAAAGCATCTTTGCAAGGTTTTCGCTTCCGTCCCGCAACGCCCCGTTAACGTTGCCATCTGCAATTTTCAGAAAGTACTCGGTTCAAACTCGGTTCAAGGCTATAGAGCGGCAGGCAAATCACAAGGGGCCAGCCATGCCGACGAAGCGGGTAGAACTGAATACCGACCATCTGCGAGAAGCACGGGAGGCGGCGGCGAAACGGACCTATCCGGCGACAAAGCCCCTGTTCCTGGCGGACATGAACGAAAAGGGCCTAAGGCTGCGCGTCCGGGGAGGTAAAGCCGACTGGATTCTATGCCACGGCAAAGCGACCCGAACCCTTGCGACGCTTGGCCCAGAACGGGGCGATCTCAAGCCCGGTGAAATCCGTGTAATCAGAGACGCGCGGGAACTGGCGCAGAAGACTCGCGCGCTGTTGAAGGACGGCACCGACCCGAAAGCCTTCCTGACCGGCACGGCAGCCGGAAAGAGCGAGGAGGATGCGGCAACGACGGCAAAGCGAAAGGCCGCCATCGCGGCAGGCAAGTGGACATGGGAAACTCTCGTTGAGAAATACGCGGACGGATACCTTTCCGAGCCACGTATGACGACGCGCGGGATTCTCAAGCAGCCATCGGACCACACGGGAAAGGAGGCGCGGCGATACCTGACGATGGAGGAGGCCCGGCCGCTGTTCGGCAAGCTGCTCTCTGAACTCAGCCCCGGCGATCTCGAAGACGTGCGGGACATTTGCGCGGAAGCGGGCAGGATGACGGCCAGCCGTCAGTTTGTCGCATATTCGAAAGGCGCCCTCTCCTTTGCGCGCAGGAAGCACTCCCGCGCGGCGGGTCTGGAAGGCGCGCCGAAATGGTGGTTGGAAGTCGAAAAGCTGGACAGCACGATTCCCGCCCCGAAGGAGCGACGCCTTTCCATAGAGGAACTTGCTGAGGTCCTTTACAAGGCCGAGAAGTTCCGGACGATTCCCGGCCGGAAAAACGCCCGCGAGACATCGGAGACGGTGCTAGCGGCGTTCTGGTTCATCGCCTTGACCGCGCAGCGCGTCACGTCGGCTATGTCCCTCCGGAAGGAGCATGTCAGGCCTTGGCAGGGCGGTCCCGAAGGGTGGAAGATTGCCTATTTCGAGCCGAAGGCGATGAAGGGCAAACGCCCGCACTCTCTTCCGATCCCGCCGCGCGTGGCCCTGCTTTTCGACCGGGTTGCGGCGGAAGACGGGAAGGTTTCGCCTTTCGTCTTCCCTGCGACACGGGAGACGGGCGAGGAAGATAAGCCGCTCTCCCGTTGGTCGGTGGTGTCGGTCATCGATCGGCTGCGGGGGCGGCCGGCCGATACGACGGCACACGCCGAGGCACGGAGGAAAGCAGAAAAGGACGGGAAACAGCTAGAAAAGCTCCCCGACCTGTTGGAAGGCCTGCCGGAGTTTTCACCGCACGATCTTCGCCGCACGTTCGCGACGGTTTGCAAAGACCTGAAAGTTCGCGGCGACGCCGTTTCCGCCGTCCTCGATCACGTCAGCATAGACATGGGGCAGGATGCCCCGATGAAAGTCGCGGATGTGACACGCCTTATCTACGACTATAGCCAACAGCTTGAACTCAAACAGGTCGCAATCGAGGCTTGGACCAACGCCCTTTTCGAAGCTGTCGAATCCGAGTGGCGGAAGCATCGAATACCGCCACGGCCGGGCCGTGGCGTTCCCGTAAAGGAAGATGAACCCTGGTATCTGCCGATGGAACGCGAGAAAGCGAAGGCTGACGAAAATTATCTAGCGACGATCTTGGAACCGTGGGAAATGGACGGCTCCCCCGAAATGCAGGCCTGGCTTGAAGAACGGGCGGAGGAGGAGCGGGAGGAATACGGGCTAACGAGCGAGTAGCGGATTTATCCGCTACGCCTGCACAAGGCTCCTCATACCTCGGCCGCGCGTCCGGAACTCGTCGGCGAGCGATGACGGCAGCGGCACGGCCTGACGGGCTTCGGCCGCTTCCTGTGCGCGGAGACGGGAGAGGATGCCAAGGCCTTCCAGACGCCAACGGCGAAGGACCTGGCGGCGGTTGCGGTCTACCTCCTTGAACAGGCGGTTCCAGTCATGGGCCTCTTTCGCATGAAGCTGGAAATACGCTTGTAGCGCGTGGTCGTCGGCAATGCGGGTGTCGAGGCCCAGCCATTCGCACCACGGCAGGCCGGGGCGACGGACGCGGCGGAAGGCCTTCCCGTCGATCCTGCCGGCGGCCTCGGTTTCGTTGGATTCCACCCAGCCACCTATGAAGGAATCGAAGCGCGCATATTCGGGAGCCGGACGGCCGTGCGCCCGGTTCCTGACGTAACGCCGCAAGGCGTGGGCTTCGTCCTGCTCGATCAACCTGGCTTCCTCGGTTCGTACTCGTCGGCCTCGTCCTCGTCGTCGGGCTCATGGGACGGGGTGCCTTTGCGGGCCATGTCCATGCGCTCGCGGAGACCGGGCGGGGCGAAATCCATCGGATCGGTCGGGCCAACGCTGTCGGGCTGGGAAAGCTCGGCGCGGGCGAGACGGCCGAAAACGCGGAACTCCTCCAGCGCCGGAACAACGTCCGCCTCGGGCTTGCCGACAAGCTGCCCGCGCTGCTCGTCGTCAAGGTGCAAGGTGATGAAGTCCGCAAGGTCTTTGTCGTTCGCCTTCAGTTTCTTCAGGGCGGCGGGGTCGCCGGCGGCGGCCTCCAGGACAAGGGAGGCCATGGCGCGGTGGCTCTTGATCGCGTTGATCTCGTCGCCTTCGCTCCGAAGGCGCTGCGCGTCGGCTTCATATTTTTTGCGTACCTCCTCCGAAGGCTCGTAAAGCTGTCCGGTTGCCTGGTCGTAGACGGTTACGCCCTGGCGCTGGGCTTCAAGCCATGTCGCGTCTTTGAAGTCCTTCGCGCCGAAGACTTCGAGGCTTGAATCCCACTCATCGACAGATTTCGACAGCATCGCCCTGATAGCGGCATCGCTGGCGGCGGGGCCATGAATGCGGAGCTCGTCGCCGAGATCCTGGATTCGGCATTTGCCGATTTCCACCCATACGCCGTCCGGGGCTTCCGTGACCTTGGTAAAGCCACGGCTGCGCCAGCGGTCAGCGATGGACTCGACCTTCTCGGCCGGAAGCTGCGGAACCTCGTCGGGGTCGCGCTTCGGGCGGACTCCGTTGCCCTTGCGGCGGAGGGATTTGAGTTCTTCCAGGCGCTCGATGTCGTCCAGGTCGTCGGCGGTGCGCAGGGCATCGGCAAGGCCATCGGCCTGACCGCGCTGGCCGTAGACGCGGGCGAGACGCCCACGGATTTCGATATGTCCGCCGTCTTTGGTGGCGATGCGGACAAGGCCAGGAATCGATGCGTCGATGAAATGGAGATTGGCCGCCCAGCCCTGCACGTTCGGGAGGTCGGGGAAGCGCTCGCGGAGGAGCCTCTGTTTGAAGTCCACGCGGGAGCGCGGGCGGATGCCGCTACGGGCCTGACGGGTTGCGTTCGTTGCCATGATTTCCTCCTCGGTCTGGCGTAAGTTCCTGTCGGTAATTCTCGCGCTGCGGATGCTATCGACAACGCGAGTCTTTCGGTCGTGCTTGCCGCGCTTCTTCAAAGCGGCAACGCGCTCCTGGCCCATGGTCGGCTCTGGATCGCGGTCGAGGCCTCGGGCGGCGTTCGACAGATGCGACGCCCGGCGGCTCGATCCGGCACGGGCGAGAAAGTCATTCATGACGACGGCAATGCGTTCGCGCTCAGTGACAAGGGCAGCGCCGCGTTCTCCGCCGTAACCGCCTCCGGAGGTAAAGAAGGATTCGACGGTCCTGTTCTTCGTCTTCGCGAAGCCGGAAGGCGTGGACCCGTCCAGCGCCCGAAGGGTGAGCATGGCGTGAAAATGGGGCTGCGGCTCGCCGTACACGTCGGGCGGGCAATGGATGCCGATGTCCACCACCGCGCCGGCGGCGACGTAATGCGCGCACACGGATTCGGCGAAGGCGCGCCATTCGGATTCAGGAATGTCGCGGGGTATGGAAACCTCAATCTCGCGGGCGACCTGGGCATCTTTCCGACGCTCGCCAGCCTCCACCCGATTCCACAATTCGCCACGGTCGAGCGTCCAGTCAGGCGCATCCTCCGGCGTGAGGATGAACGCCTCGCGCGCGGACTTTTTCCGGTAGTCGAAAACCTCGCCGATACGCTCGTCCGTGAGGCATGAGGCGGAACGGTAGGCCGCCGCCGCGACCGCGCTGCGCCCCGCCGAACGCTGGAAGATTTTCGCGTCAACGTGAAAAAGGGCATCGGTCGGCGGCAGGCTGCTCGGCATGTCAGTCCAGCCAGAACGCGCGGCTCTTGCGGAGCCAATAGGCGGTTATGAGGCGCAAGATTTCCTGGCGGTCGTCGTCCTGCTCCTCGGCGTGGCAATCGGCAAGGTACGCGGCGCTCGCGCGCTCGTATCGTGAAAGCGCGGAGGGCGTCACTCCGTGCCTTGGATCGCAGTCCACAAGGCGCGACGTGGCAAAGGGATCTTCCGCCGTCGCCCTGGCAAGCATGTCCTCGGCCGACACGGGAGACTCGCCCGGCAGGTCGTCCCAGTCGGTGTTTGCAAAGTCGAATTCAATGCCGTCGTCGTTGTCGTTTTCAGCGGTCGTCATTTCCTGCTCTCCTTTTCTGATTTCGAGGCGTATCCGGCGAAGCGCCAGCGAACGAAATCGCAGTCTTCGGAATCGCAAATTTCGGCCTCCAGCCGGGGGACAAGCCGCGCCCTGGATGCGCTGACCGCCTGCGCGTAGCGAAGGATGTGCATCGCGGCGACGGGACCGCCGCAACGCGGACACGGCTCCGCGCGGGTAGACACGTCGGCCTCATGGTCGGCATGTCCGGCGCTCCACCATCCCGCCCGCCACGCGGTCATGAATCCCTCCTGTCGGCAGCGGCGGAATCCGGCCGCGCGATACCGGTCAAACGGCGGGCGAAGGTAGCGACGACGGGGGCGACCAGGAGCGCGACCGCACCGCCGAAAATTACGGCGATGGTCAGAAAAAGCGCCGTGGCGGCGGTCATCATCTGCGGATCCATCGTGTCGCTCCTCCGTGTGCGTCTCCCCGCCCGTAGGGCGCGCTGTGTTCGCAGAACACATAGGCGCGCCCTTAGTCAGGGGGACCGCTTCGCGCGGTTTCCTCCTCTGATGATTGGAGGGCCATTTGACAGGCGCAAGGGGTCATCAAATCATTGAATCGACGTCGATTTTTCGAAGTCGGGGTTTCGCTGGCTACGCCTGCAAACCTCAACATTTTTGGCCTGCGATTTTCTGCGGGGCGGTTTCAGAAATCCGCCGGCGGATTCGCAAAACGGAGATTTCGGGATGCTGGATTTTGGAAAAATTCGGGAGCGGGAAAAGGGACTCCTCCAACGCAAGGCGAAGCTAGAGGCGGACTTGGCCCGCCTCCGGAACAGGGAAAAAGAGGCCGCCCGGCGCGACGATACGAGAAAGAAAATCGTCCTCGGCGGCATCGTCCTGGCAGCGGTCGAGGCGGGCGACATCCGTGCGGATTTCATCGCCGGGCTGGTGCGCCAGCATGTCGCCGAAAGGGACAAAAAGCTTTTCGTCGGGACGGCTTTCGCCGTTCCGGAAGTAACGGATTCCGGCGCGGCCGAATCCGATTCAGGAGTGTAAGAAAATGGGCGGCTCGATCGATCTTTTGACGACTCCGGACGCGGACAATCTCGCGTGGAAAATCATGGAGAACCTGTTGCCCGTCGATACGGCGACAGGATTCACGGTCGGGCTGTCCGTCTTCATCCCCACGCTGGTTTTCATCGCCAGCCTGCTCATGGGCTGGCATGTCCTGACGGGCATCGTGAACAGCGCCTATTCCGGCCGCGTACTCGGTGAGAAATGGCATCAAATCTGGGCGCCGCTGCGCGTCGTGGCGGGATTCGGATTTCTTGTTTCTGTGACGGCCTCAGGCCTCGCGGGTGTCCATCTTTTGGAGCGCCTGATTTACATGATGGGGGTCAACAGCGCCGACGCGATCGCGGTCGCGAGCGTTGAACACGTCGTGAAGGACGGGCATAGCCTCACCCCGATCTCGGCGGGCGGACGCCAACTTGCCTGGCAGATCGTGACGGGCGAGGTCTGCACCCGCATCCATCACCAGGCGGTCGAGCGGACAGCGGCATACACCGGAGAAAAAGCTTCTTCCCGTCTGCCGCCCGCCGCCGGCGAGGCCGTCGTCCGTCCGGCAAAAAAATCCTGGATTCCGTTCGGCGCTGAAACGCCTGCGGCGGTGACTGGTTTCGCGTGGGACTACGGACAGGCCTGTGGCTCCCTGACGATCTCAGCGCCGACGACGGAGGAGTTCGGCAGCTTCGGCGAGGATCGCCGGAAAGCGGCCCAGACGCTCATCGAACAGGTCCGCGCCTTCAATCCGGCGCAGCCCCTCGCCGACGCTTTCCGGAAAAGCGGCACATCACGAATCCACGGCGATCCGGCGACAAGCTCGACAGGCTCGGACCTCTCGCACATTCGCGAGTTGCAGGCGCAAGGTGTCCTGGTCGCGGGCCTCGTCCAGCGGGTCAATGCCATCGGCGATGCCTACGACGCGGCCGTTTCCGGAAGCGCGGCGGCGGTGTCCGCCAATGAGGACAGGGAGACGCGGGAAAAGCTGGTCGAGGGCGTCAGGACGCACGGCTGGACGCTCATCGGCAGCTACTACCGAATGATGTCGCGGATCGCGGAAAAGTCGGCATCGTATGCCAGCGAGCGGGCCGTCTACCGCGAACCGAACCCCGAAGCGTGGGGCGGCTACAGGAACGAAATAGCCGTCGCCATGGACCTCATTCGGTCGCAAAACAAGGCGGAGACTAACCGCCTTGTCGTGTCGGGCGACGATCTCGCGGCGGTCGATTCAGATGCGACGGTCCTGGCGAACGTCCTCAACTCGATCTCTCACCCGATCCTCGACTACATGACCGCATATGACGGCTGGCGAAGCGATCCGGTGGGCGACCTGATCGCCATCGGCAACCGCCTGTCGGTCGGGGGACAAACGGCCTTCACAGTCGCCCTTGCGGCAACGGCGGGAGCCAATTTCTGGTCCTCGACGGCCGGCGCGGTCGTCGCCTTCGTCATGGTGCCGGGCTGGTGGGCCATCGGCCTCGCAATCGTTGCCGGATCGGTGCTTTCGTACGTGCTGCCGATGATGCCCTATATTTTCATGATCTTCGCGCTCGGCGCGCTTGCGATGGACATCATCGCCTTCGCCATCGCGGCATTGCTGTGGGCCTTCGTGCACGTCCGGATGGACGGGCAGGAGTTCGTGGATCAGGTCCAGTCCATCGGCTACAAGGCCCTGTTCTCGCTTATGCTGCGGCAACCGATTACGGTCCTCGGATTCCTGGCTGCTCATGCGACATCTGTGGTCCTGCTCAACGTCTTCCTGATGACCTGGAATTTCGCCTTCAAGGGATCACAAGGAGGCGCGGCTATCGGTGTCATCGGCCTCGTCGTTGGCTTCGGAATGATGATCTTCATTCAGTGGCATATCCTGCTCCGCCTGTTCGGGCTGATCCTCGAACTGCCCGCCCGCGTGTCGGCCATGTTCGGCGCGGCGATTCAGGGCTGGGGCGATACCGAACACGGCAACACCGTGATCGCGGCGAGCGCGGGCGGGATTTCCGCCCACGTCCGCCCGAACGTGCCGCAAATCCCCGGCCAGAAAGGCCCGAAGGATCAGGGAGATTCCGGAGGTAAGGGAAAGCCGAATGTCGGCGGGGTCACAGCCCCGAGAAGCCGGAAATGAAAGCGAAAGGCTTCGGGATCAAAAGACCCCGAAGCCCGTGGCTGCGAAAACGACGATGCCGAGAAGGCCGCCGTAGATGATCGCCGTCGCGGCCAGTGCCACCCCGGCACCGCGAGCGAGGCTTTTCAGAAAATGACGCATCTTGACCTCTTACCGCGTTAAAATCTGCCTTCGATCTGCCTGTCCGGAACGGCTGCCTGCAAGGGGTTTTGGTGCGGGTGCAGGCCAACGGCCGAACCACGGGCCCCTTGCGGGCGAAGACGTCCAGACGGGCATCTTCAGGCAGTATGTTATGCGGTCGGCGGGCAAGAGCCCAGGTTTTGTTCGTCGTCGTTGTCGGGGTGGTTTCGGATTCGTCGGTATCGGTTGCACGGCTTCGCCGGCGGTTTGCCTCATGCAGGAAACGGGCTCACGATTCTGGTCTGGACTTCAGACCATAGGGGGCAACAATGGAATCTATTCTTTCGAAAATCGCCGCGCCGCTTCTCGTCGGCAGCATTCTGGCACTCGGCTACATGGCTTTTCCTGGTCATGCGGAGGCGGGCGAACAGCGCTTTGTTTTCCGGCTCAAGAGCCAGACGCTCACGCCGCCTAAACAGGTCGCCGACAACGGCGGCGAGGAAGGCAGCGCCGGGAAGCCGGGCGGCTCCGGGGGCGACGACAGGGCGATGCCCTCGGGCGATGGCGGCGACCAGGACGCGGGAATGCCTTCCGGCGACGATGCGGACGGCACGGCAAACTCGCCTGCGCCCGAGCGCGTTTTGACTACGACATACCGGACAGGATCGACGCTCTACACGGTCACTTGTCCGACCGATTGGAACGCGGATTTTCTGGCCGCGCACCGCTTCGCGATAACCGGAATCTCCCATGACTATGAAGTCATCATCCCGGCCACGATGTCGTTCAAGAAAACGTCGGCGAGCGCATGGGCTCCCACGATTTTTAACAAGTGGAGCCGGGTCGCCGGAACGCCGGGGCCGTCGCTTCCGATGACTCTGGCATGGTCGGAAACGCGCGCGTCGCCTTTTTCGTATGACCCGTACAGCGCCGATTACGGCTCTATGTGTAAGGGCCCGGCCACGATTTCGGGGACGCTGCCCCCTCTGAAAACGGTCGCGGTCGGCGAGTCTTTGGAGACGTATATTTTGATCGTCTCTCTGACCGAGGACGGGCGAGAGGTCTACCGTTTCAACGTTGACGACGGGAAATAACAGCTTCCGGGGGGCCGTAGGTCGCCCCCGGCGGACCTCGGAAGGAGGTGGGAGGGCGGTCCAGCGGGCCGCCCTTCTTTCGTTTGTCGATCTCCGCCGACGGACTCACCATGGAAGCCTAGACTTCAACCTACAGGGGGCTTTGATGAAAAAGATTCTACTGGCGGCCACGGCCGCGACCGCAATCGCGACCTCGATCGGCTACGCCAGCGCCGGCGAGTTCATCTTTCGGTACAAGGGCGTCGTGCTGAACGTCGCGGGCGGCTCGGGCGGGAATCCGTCCGCCGACGATGGCAGCGGCACGGGCGACACGGGCGGACAGCCGGAAGGCGGTTCCGACGCGGGTGACGGTTCCGGAAGCGGTGACGCGGGGGGCGGCGGAGACGGGTCGGGTTCGGGCGATGGCGGTGACGGTAGCAGCGGGGGCGACGATCCCGGCGACGACAGCACGGCCGCGCGTATGGTCCTGTCCGTTCGCCCTTATGACGACAGCGCCACGCGCGACCACTACAGGACGGCGATGGCCTTCTCTCTGCCGACCATCATCGCCGCGCCATCCGGAACGTATGGCGATGGGGATGTCCTAACGGTCTGTTGGGATACGGAGGTGAACGACGCCGCCGGCATCGCCAGCGATTTCAGCCAACAGATTCAGATCCCGCCCTCGCCGCTGGTTCGGGCGATCACGGTCGCGGGCCAGCGGGTTGAGAGGGACATGGATTCGTCTGACATGGTGACGATAGACCGCCCCGGCGCTAGCGGGTGCGCGGATTTGGAGTTGACGGTTCCGGAAGCGGATTCGTTCGGCTGGTCGATGGGGATTCCGCTTGGCATCACAGCCAAGGTGGACACCTATCGGCGGTGGTATGATCCGATCATGTGGGAAGGGTCTGACGACGTGCAGCATGACGAAGGCCCCGCGTGGATTTACCTCGATGCGCAGCGGGTCGAATAGGCTCGGCGAGGAAGCCGGAAAGAGAAAGGGGCGGCCGAAACCGCCCCTTTTCATGCCTGCGGGCGTAACTGGCATTGTCAGTTACGGGTTTCGTCAGAAGTGAAGGCCTCCCACAACGGCCCGCTCGCCGATGCAAAAGAGCGCGACGGCGAGAAAAACGACCATCCGGCCGATGACTTTGACCGCGTAGGCGGCCGCGTTCGACCAGTGCGACGGGTCGCTATAAATCGGGCGGCGTTCGTACTCGTAGCCAAGGCCGGCGAGCGCGATGCCAACGGCTAGCAGGACGGTCCAGGCGGTCAAGGTCATGGGCATGTCGGGGGCTCCTAGGCGGTGGTTTTCAGGTGCTTGTAAAGGTTGCTTTCGAGAAGCATCGCTGCCGCGATGTGCTCGGCGGCGAAGTCGGCGCCTTCCTCGCGGGCGAGGCTGAGGAGCGTCTGACGGATGCCGGACTTGTCCTCGTCGCCGTCCCACATCATGCCCGTCGCGCACGTTGCCGCCATCCGGAAGGCTTGCCAGCGAGGTGAAACGAAGCGGCCGATTCCGTCCTCTGCGGCGAGGGATTCGGTCAGGACGGTGCTGACGATGTGAAGCAAGCAAGGCGACAGCCAAAGCATTGCAATGGCAGGTTCCTGCATGTTGGAGGGGGCAATTCCGGGCGCGGAGTAGATCACGGCCGGGCCGTCGTCGTCGGCGTGGCCACGGATCGGCAGCGCGTCCTCGTCGTCGGCTTCGACAACGGCGAGGAAGGGAAGCCAGCCGCGCAGAAAGTCGGGTGCCGGCTGCGCGGGGATGGCGGGAATCGGACGGGGGACGATCGGGAAGCGAATGAGGTCGGCCATGGGGTAGTCTCCTGTTGGGTTCAGTGGGTCACTTTTCGAGAGGAACCGCCTAGGCGGCCTCATCCTCGATCTCGTCCAGGCCTTCCGGCTCGGCAGCGCGGCAAAGGGCCATATGCTCGTCTAGCTCGCGCTCGGCCTCGGCAAGCTCGATCTCGCGCCATGCGCGAAGCTCGGCGATGCGGGCGCGGGTTCGGCGGAGAAGTTCGCGGCGCATGACACCTAGAACGCGCTCGGTCGGCGCCGCGCTGGTAGACGTCCAGTGAGGCAGCGCGCGGACGGTGTTCGGGGCGAGGCCCAGGAGGTCGGCGAGTTCCTGCGAGGGCATCGCCAGTTTCGCGCGGAGGTCGGCATACTCATGACGGCGGCGGTCGCGGTCTGCGGCGGCGACCTCCGGCGAGCCGAAACGGACGGGACGGCCTCGCCGGCGGGCGGCGGTTTCTACGGGTGCGGACATGGGGTTTCCTCCTTCCTCTCGGATCCGTATTCGGCGAGATGCCGCGCGGCCTCGTCGCGCTCCTCGATCGCGGTGGCGTAGGCGTGGCAACGGCGGCGAACGATGTCCATGACGGCCGCCCCGCTCTCCGGCAGGCCGCCATAGCGGGCGAGGAGCGTAAGCAGGCGGTCGGTTTCGTAGGCCGCCGTGGCGGAGGCTGCGCGGTGGGCGATGCGGGTGTCGGCGAGGGTTGCGGACATCAGGCGACCTCCTTCGCCGTGGCAGGCTCGCCGGCGGCGAGCGGGTCCCTGTAAAAGCGGGCTTTCGCCTGTCCTGCGGGGGAGGCTTCAAAAGCCTCGCGGGCGTCGTGCCAAACCTCGAACGCGGCGGCGGCCTCTTGGAAGGCGGTCAAGTAGCGGTCGCGCGCGTCGTCCTCCAAGGTGCTGCGCTCGGGTCCGTAGGTCGCGACCTTCGCAAGAAGGTCCTGGCCTGCCTTCTCGCGGGCGGCATGGGCCTCCTGAAAGCGGGCGCGGGCTTCCTCGGCGCGCTGCCAACGAGGCGAGGATTTCCAGAAATCGGGCATTATGCGGCCTCCGTGTTTCGTGTTCAGCGCGGCGCAAAGCCGGAGGCGGCCAAGGCCTGCCGCAATGTGCGGATGCCGTCGAGCATCGCGGCGGCTTCCCGGTCGTCGGCCGACAACGCCTTGATGTCGGTCCAGCAAATACGCTTCGCCATCTCCGCCAGCGCGTCGGCCTCGTCCTCGGCGAGATTCAAATTGATCTCGATTCCCTTGCTCATGTCGTTCCCCTTCTTGTCGGGCTTTCGGCCCTCTCCGGAACCGTCGCGGGCGCGGTTCGGGGGAAGGCCGGGGCAAGCGCCCCGGTTCCGTTAGGCTGCTTTCGCGGATTCGACGCCCCAGCAAGGAAGCCAGTCCAGGCGCAGCGTGCGAGGCTTGTGAAAGCCGTTCCGAAAGCCCCATTCCAAGGATGGAATCCAAAGTTTCCCCTCCTCGATTCGATACGGCGGAATGTTCTCCGGCAGGGCTTTCGCCAGCTTCAAAAGCGCCTTTGCGAAAGTCTTCGGCTGCGCGCTCGCGCCGATGACGATGCCCAGCGCGGGCGATGTGTCACCACGCCTCGCCGCGTTCACGGCGTTGGCATGGATGCACCCCAGGCTGATGACATGCTGCCGCCATCCGTTTTCGTGACCAATCGACATTTCCGTTCTCCCTCATGTTTCGGGCTTTCGGCCCTCTCCGGAACCGTCCAGGCGGGCGGCTCGGGGGAAGGCCGGGACCGTGGTCCCGGTTTCCGGTTAGTTGCAGTCGAGGACGCTGTTCGTTTCCTCATCGAATTTGAAGCCGTCCAACCGCCCAACCGTGCGGCTGGCGCTCCATTTGAAGCCGTCCTGTTTGACCGCGACGTTTCCGCTCTGGTCGATGCGGACCCGGCGGTTAAGGCCGCCGAAGTGGTCCCGGATTTCCTTTTTCGTTGCCTGACGCATGTCATTCTCCTGTCGTCCTCCGCCTCTGCGGCGGATAATGTTCATATATTCCAGAGCCGCCTAACCGGCGGGGGAGCGGCCCTTAAGCCGCTGCGTAGTTCTCCGCGATGTGCTGGCCGATCTGTGCCTTCGTCGCGCGGCGCGGCAGGTAGGCGCTGCCGAACTGGTGATAGGCGTCGCCGTGGTCCTCGCGGACTTCCCATTCGGTCACGGCCCTGCCGTTGACACGGAGATCCGGCCCCTCGCTGATAACGAAGTTCCGGCCTTCGATTTCGAATCTGTACAAACGCATGTCTCTCGCTCCCTATTCGACGACTTCGGAAACCATTTCCGTTGTCTCTCCATGTATATTGATGCGTCAGCAGGAGTGGCGCAACTGCTAATTTTGAGAATTAGGCCAAATCTGTTTATTTTTTGTTTCTGAATGTTGCCGGGACAGCCGAGTTTGTTGTCAACAATTCTTCCCGCGAATCCTTGATACTTAGATTTTTACTTATCCCGAATCCTTGGGCGAATCCTTGCGGGGAAGGACTCGCGGGCGGGCCGCAAGGTTTCGGCAGCGCCTCCGGAAGGACTCCCGGCGCGGGTCCTTGGCAGCCGGCACGGCGGCGGGAACTCAAAAATGGTGACGGAAGGATTCGAAGGCGTCGAGGGGGAAAACGAGGCAGGGGTTGACGGCGGACAGCCCGACCCACGCTTTCACAGCCTGGGCCTGCCTTGGCAGGGCCGGGATGCGCCCGAAGGGCGGCGAGGGTTGGCCGCCGTCACCGAGCGAAAAGGTTCCATGTCTATGCGGGAGGACCGGCGCGCGAAGCGCGTGAGGGCGGGGCAAGTGACCCGCCCGAGAGGTCCGGAGCATCGACATGGAAAAGAGCGAGGGGCACCCCTGCCGGAACCGTTCGGAGCTTCCTGGGGTCGTCAGAACGTCGCGGCGATGTCGTCAACGATGTCGCCGACGCGGGAGGGCTGCGCCTGCGCTTCCTCGAAGCGGCGGCGCTCGCGCTGGCAAGCTCGAATAACGTCCATTTCCTCAAGCCTACGGACACCGGGGGCGGCGGCGTGAAGCTCCGCGATCACGCGGCGGATACGGTCTGGCGTTCCGTGGCCGTCGTTCGCGTGGATACGGGCGACGGCATTGTTGAGCATCATGCGATAGAGCGAATCCTGGCGACGGAATTTCCCGATGGCCTCAAGGCGGGCATCGCGGATACTGGCGAGGATGTGCGGGCGGGCGACCCCGCCCCTGTCATGCGCGCGGAGCCGTTTCAGGTTCGCGGCGAGGTCACGGCGCTGCCACCGACGGCGACGGTCGCGGGCGAGCCTGTCGGCCGGAATCGAGTCGTCGGCGAGGAATGAGGCGTCGCTGTCGGGGTCTTCCTCGGCCTCGACCTCGGCGCACTGCCAGACGCGGGCGAACAGCTTCGCCTCGCCGTCGCCGGAGTCCAGCCAGTCTTGCAGGAAATCGGCGCGGATTTCCTCGAAACTGGCGCGGCGGTAATCGTCGCCGTCAGTAGGGTCTATCTCCGCCTCGACGCGGGTCAGGAAAGTTCCGGCGAGGGCCTTCCGGAGGAGGAAATTCCACATGCGCGCGGGAACATCGCCGATGTGGCCTTCCTGTAGGAATTCCTGGGTGCCTTCCTTCTCCTCGTCGGCGTCCGGCACGATGCCTAGCTTTTCGGCGAGGCGCGCGGTGATAACCCCGAGACGGATTCCCTTCATCGCGCCGGCGTACTCCTGCCACAGGCTGCGCGCCCTTTGGCGGGGGACGGATTCAAGACCGGGGATTGCCATCGGCTCGCCGTCCGCCCCGCGCATGGAGCCGCGCGCGGCAAGGGCGAAGGGATGGACGCTGGTAGACCGCTCCTTGCGGCCTTCCTTGACCCAGCCGTGAGCGAGTTCGCTCGCCAGCTTGCCAAGGTAGCGGGACGCGCCCTTGGCGCTACGGACCATTTCGACGCCCTGCGCGTCGATGGTTCCGGAAAGGTCGCGCTTCGGCAGGCGAGCAAGGAAACGGCTGATGAGGAGGTCGCAGACAGGGCGCTGCGCTTCAACGGTCGCCTCATATTCATCTTCCCATTGCTGGTCGAGGTAAATGCCGTAGATGGCTTCAGGCCCGTCCTCCCAGGACTGGAGACGGCTGGCAAGGGTAAGGGTGCCGTCCGCGTTGTATGTCGGCGGCTTCGGCACCCGCTTCTTTTGCTCCTCTCGGGACCATTCAACGGCACGTTCCCATACCTCTCTCAAACGCTCGGCCTTCGACTTCTGAAAGGGCGAAGCGAAAAAGAGGAGGCTGTGGCCGTGCAGTCCCCAGCCCGTCAAGGGCGACCACGGGGATTCCACGACATTCGTAATACCAAGGAAGCCGCCCGCCTCGGCGGCCTCGGCCCAGCCCTTGCCTTGCCGCGCCTCGCGATAGGCCGCCTGGAAGCCAGCGCGGAGCTTAGCAAGGTCCTGGTCCAGCTTGCGGCGGACGGTAGGCGTCACGAACCACACGCTGCCGCCAGCCTCGACGCAGGCCTGAACGGCGGCGGTCAATCGCTCCTCGATCGCCATCGCCCTCGACGTGGCGCAGACGGGGCAAAGCACGGCCGAGTCGCACCGGAAGACTCCCGACACCGACGCCTTTCCCCGCTCGGACTGGTGGATGCGGACGGCATCGACGTTGTAGCCGGAGATCCCGCACCCGCAAACGGACGGGCCGCGCCCTCCGTCGTCGGGCCGGAGGATCGACGCGACACCGTGGCGGAGGTCGTAACGGCCCTTCGTCGTGGAAAGCAATGGAGCGGATTCTACGGGGTCGGATTCCTCTGAACCCCTTGCTCCGCACGGGGTTGAGGGAGTTAGGTGAAACGTAGCCCCTCTACTGTCGAGCGGGACCGCTACGCGCTCCCGTTGAGCCGCTTCGCGGCGGTCGGCTTCCGTCGTTTTCAGGGATTCGGAAATGGCAGCGCGAACGCGCTCCTCGGCGTGGCCGTGGACGTCGATGGCGATGTCTTCGGACATCTGGTCGAAAAGCCGGAAGGATGCACCGCCCGCGACGGCGAGGGCATCGGGGGTTTCAGCTTCCTTCCGTTCGCCGGCGAGGCGACCGCGTTCGATAGTGGCTCGATGCAACGCGCGGATGCGGCCCCCGATGCTGGGCGGCGGTGGGCTCTTGACACTGGCGGGGGGCGAACCCAACATCTTCCTGTTACTCCGAAAACCCCGCTAGGCCTGCCAGCCCATGACGCGGGGTTTTTTCTTGCGTCCATGACAAAGGGTCACCTGGTCGGCGGCATGGGACAAGCCCCCAGCGTCATTTTCCGACCGTCGGAGACATCGAGTGGCAGGACGGGGCGATAGCTCCAAACACCTCCGGAGAGGCGGATTCAGCCCTTCGCGCAATAAAATGTCGCGCCTGGAGGGGTCATTCGTGCGAGGTTTTGAGTCGTCGTGGGTCTTAGGTCACGGGAAAATCAGGGCTTCCGGAAGGGAACGGCAGCGAGGAATCTCGCCCTATCTGCCCAGCACCCGGAACAATTCAGCCCAGCGCGGCAGATAGTTCAACGCCAGAATGGCAAGCCCGCCGAACACGGCGATGGCGAGACGTTGGTCTGGGCCGATGCCGAGAACGCGACGCCTCAGGAAGCGGTTGGCCGTCGAGGAAAGCCACAGGCCGCCGGCGAGGCAGAAGACCAGAAACACCAGGACGGCATGACCGTCGATCATCGCGCGCACCAGTCCTCTTTGTAGCCGTGCCAGTAGTGGGCGAGCTTTTCACGCACCATGATGTCGGCAACGTCTCCGCTCGATGTCCGGATGACGGCGAGCGTCCTGCCATAGACGTCATGGCCGTTCCTCTCGACCGAAAAAGGCACGTTGGAGAGGAGACGTTGAAGGCGCTCGCGGGCGGTCCAAGCAAGACTCGATTCCTCGGGACAGTTCCCGTGCATTTCGGGCGCGTTGAAGTTCAGCAGCCTGATCTTCTCGCCGCGATACCAGATGGTATCGCCGTCCACGATGCAGTTGACCCGATGGCTTCCCATGCAGATAGGCATGTGGATCGCGGCCCCCAGCGCAGGGATTGCAGCCTTCGAGGAAGGCACCGCATTCCAGCCGAACATGCCCGCCGCCGCAAGGGTGCAGCCTATCCAAACGACACCTATCGGCGGAATCCTGTTGTGGGATTTTCGCTTTCTCATGTCCGCACGAATAGCAGCAATGTCTTGCGTCATGGTTCGCCCGCTTCCTCGAATTTTAGGAGTTTCGGAAGCGGTCGAACCGAGCTTGTCCCTTACCCTTTTTCAACCGCCCATTCTGTAACTGTGATTCGGGCCACGGGGTAACGAGGGTTTTAGGGTGCGGGCAGTCGAACTATTTGCGGGCGCGGGCGGGATGTCCCTCGGGCTGAAACGGGCGGGTTTAGAGGTCGTGGCGGCTTATGACGCTTGGCAAGAGGCGGTAGACGTCTATCGCGCGAACCTGGGCGGATACGTCCGGCAAGCCGATCTCAAGGACATTTTCAGCATTGCCCCCGAAATCATTGCCCAGCAGCCGGACCTGATTGCGGGCGGGCCACCTTGTCAGGACTTCTCTCCCGCCGGCGAGCGCGTGGAAGGCGAACGGGCGGGCCTGACAAGAGCGTTCGCCATGCTGGTCTGCATCGTCCGCCCTCGGTGGTTTCTCATGGAAAACGTTCCTCAGGCGGCGCGGTCGGATGCCTGGAAGGATGCCCGCGCGATGCTTGTGAAGGCGGGCTATGGCTTGACAGAGACAAAGCTGGATGCCGCGTTCTACGGTGTCCCTCAATCGCGCAAGCGCCTGTTCGTCGTCGGCAGGCTCGGCGAGGCGGACGGATTTCTTGAGTCCGCGCTGGTGGCTGCGAGGTCGGCGGAGGCGACGACGGTCAGGGATATGCTGGGCGATGCCCTTGGCGAAGCGTTCTATGCTCATCCGCGCCACCCCGGCAAACGCGGGATTTGGGGTGTGGACGAACCCGCGCCGACGATGCGCGGAAGCTCGCGGCGCCCGATGCCTGCGAGCTATCAGCCGCGCCCAGGCGATGCCGCGCTGGTCGAGGCCGGAGCATTCTTCACGCGGCCATATTACGAGGGTCGTGGTGTCCGGACGCTGGACGAACCCGCGCCGGCGGTGATCCGGACGACACGGGAACGGCCTCGGCCGAAATACCTGGCGAATCCTCATCCGGCGGACCCTGTTCCCGTGACGGCTGCGGCGGTCCTGACGCAGGAACAGGTTTCACGGATTCAAGGCTTCCCTTCGGGTTGGGACTGGTCCGCCGCCGGCGTGAGGGATGTTGACCAGATGATCGCCAATGCCGTCCCGGCCGCTCTGGCGGAGGCCATCGGCAGGACGATCCTCGCGCGGGAGGCCGGGGAGTCCATTCCGGAGATTCAGGGGCGTTTCGGTCAGTGGTTGCGGCGGTCGCGGGGCTTTGGCGGGCAAGCCGTGAGGAACGGAAAATCTCGGGTGAACAGGGCGAGACGCCTTCTTGGCGGGCGGACCTTCCCCGACCTGGCGACGGAACTGGCGGCGCTCGATGCGGTCGAGGCTTTCGCCGTGCTACCGACAGGGACGCGTTCCGACCTTCGGAAAGCCCTCCGGCTTTATCGGGAGTGGCAGGAGGAGCCTCGGCGAGGCAGGAAGGTGAAGGCCGCGCCATCGATCAAGGTCGAGGCTGTGGCAGCGTAGGTAAGGCTCATGGGGCTTTGCCCCGCCGCGCCTTCGGCTTGGCTCCCCCAGGATACTAAAAAGGGGAAAGCCCCTTGTGCCATTCACGCCGTGGCGGCACCATTGACCTACGGAACAGCGGGGACGCGATGGCCGTAAAGGGGAAAGGGCGGTCTTCGGGCCGCCTTTTTTCATGGCGGCATCTGCCCGCCCTCAGGAAAGATGCAGCGTATAAGGCGGAGCCGCCTGGATGTCCGGAACCGGATCAAAAGCCAGACAGGCGACGGAGCAAATTCGCGGCCGGCGCGCTCGGTTCAACAAGGTGGCCTGAGGAGCGTTAGTATGCGGCGGCGAAGCCGAAACGCGGGACTGTCCACCTCCGACGCGCGGTCATTTTGAAGGAAACGACGGGCGGGCGCGAACGGGCGGATTCCGGTCGATTCCGAGCTTCGCGCAATAATCTGTCGTGAATAAACGGCCATCTGATGCCCTCGGCGAGGTCGCCGGGTATCTGAACCCACGGAAATCTAGCGAGCTTTCGCAGCGGCGTAGGCATTGACGGGAGGCATTGCCGATCTTCTCGCAATGGGCGCGGGATGGCACAATGGGATATGGCAGACACAGTTTCACCTGAAGTCCGGAGTCGGATCATGGCATCCATCCGGGGGCGCAACACGAAGCCAGAACTGACAGTTCGGAAAGGACTCCATGCCCTAGGATTTCGCTATTCGCTACACTCCTCGCGATTTCCTGGAAGACCCGACATCGTGTTGGCCAAACATAACGCCGTCGTCTTCATCCACGGCTGCTATTGGCACGGCCACCGATGCGGCGCGGCGAAGCTTCCTTCGTCGAATGAATCCTACTGGCATCCGAAAATCGAGCGCACACGGATGCGGGATGCCAAGAATGCCTCAGCGGTCGAATCGGCCGGCTGGCGGAGCTTGACGATCTGGGAGTGCGCCTTGCGGGGGAAGTCTGCGCTGGGGCCTGAACGGGTCATAGAGATGGCTGCGCAGTGGATAATGGCAGGAACCTCCTCTTCCGAGATCGCAGGGGATTCACTTCCTGAATCCTTCTGATACCATCCCGCCGAATCGGCGGGGCTTGCGGCAAGCTTGGCCGAATCCTTGTAGCGCGTGAAACATTTATTAAATGTTCGCGTTTTGTATCTGTTCAGAGAGTCCCGGTTTCGGGAGGGAAACATGTCGCACAATGGAACCGTCGTAGACCTGTTCTGCGGCGCTGGCGGGTTGTCCGAAGGATTCAGGCAAGCAGGATTTCATGTCCTTGCTGGGCTGGATTATGACGAGAATGCGGGCCTCACCTTCAAGGCCACGCACGAGGGTGCGAAATTCCTTGGAGGCCGCATCCAGGATATCAAGGTCAAGCACATCCTGACCGCCACTGGCTTGCGGCCAGGAGAGCTCGACGTGCTCGTAGGCGGGCCGCCTTGCCAAGGCTATTCGGTCTATAATCACGGCCGTGGCGTGCACGATCCCAGAGCGGGCCTGTTTCGCGAATATCTCCGGATCGTAAAAGGGCTGAAGCCGCGCTGGCTGGTCATGGAGAATGTCTCCGGCCTGACGAGCATCGCCGACGGCGGCATCATTCGCGAAATCCAGGAAGGCATGAACCACCTCGGATACCATGTGGAATGGAAAATTCTGAAAGCCGAGGAATACGGCGTTCCTCAGGAACGCAGGCGCATTTTCTTCATCGCGAACAGGATCGGCGCGCCGATACGTTTTCCAGAGCCGACACACGGCCAAGGCCTCAAGCCTTTCGTGACAGTGTGGGATGCGATCGGCGACCTGCCGCCGCTGAAAAATGGCGAGTCGCACCCCGTCGAATCCTACGGAAGCTTGCCGATGAATCCTTACCAGCGCGAACTTCGCAAAGGGGTGAAGCGCCTTCCAAACCATTCGGCCTCCCGTCTCTCCAAGGTCAACGAAGAGCGCATGAAGCACATTCCAGCGGGCGGAAGTTGGAGAGACATCCCGTTTAACCTGCTGCCTGAGGGCATGAAGCGGGCGAAGCGCTCCGACCACACAAAGCGTTACGGACGCCCACGGAAGACAGACCTTTCCTGCACGATCTTGACCAAGTGCGATGTCCACTGGGGTGCATACATTCACCCTGAGCAGGACCGCGCCATCTCAGTAAGGGAAGCGGCAAGGCTGCAATCCTTCCCTGATTCCTTTGAATTCAAGGGGAGCCGGACGGATCAATATGTCCAGGTTGGCAATGCCGTACCCCCATTGCTCGGGCGCGCCGTAGCAAAGGCGCTGCTTGAGACTGACCGTTCTTTTGAACGGGACGAACCCGAGAGCGCAGCCCTTGCGGTCGCCTGATGGCGAAGAAAACGAAAATCGCAAAGGCCGATAGGAAGAAGCAGTTTTACGGCATTGCCGAATGGTACGGTCAACGTTTCATTGGGCTGTCGAATGACACGCGCAGAAAGTTCGCGCAGGCTAAGAACACGACAATGCCCTGCCCGTTCTTTCACCAAGTACCTGCGCTTGGGCCGCAGAGCGGCAACCTCCACTGCAACAAGGCTGGCGGGGTTTGCTCGCTCCGGAACTTCCACCCACCACTCAAGCCGGCCGATGACATCACGTTTGGGCCGATCACCGCGACCTGCCCGAACCGCTTCCTCGAAAACGGGACGATCATCCGGCATATCGGGAAGGAATTGCTCGGGACCGATAGCCCGCTGTTCGCCAAGGAGATTCCGTTTCTTCGAAGGCCGAAATCTGCGGCCGCTGCCCATGCGGCGGCAGATGCAGAAGAGGAAGCCGCAGAGGAGACCGAGGACGAAGGAGTCCTTGATCCTGGGCAGGAAGATGTCGGCAGGATCGACCTCGTTTTCGTGCATCCTGAGGACGGCGCGAAATGGTGCGCGGTAGAAATGCAGGCCGTTTACTTCAGCGGCGGAGCAATGTCGAAGGATCATGCGGAGATCATGTCCTTCAGTGGCAATGGTGTCCCCATGCCTGGAGCGGCGCGACGCCCCGACTTCCGATCTAGTGGCCCCAAGCGCCTCATGCCGCAGTTGATGATAAAGGTTCCGACCCTTCGCCGCTGGGGTAAGAAGATGGTCGTGGTGATCGACCGTCCATTTCTGGATGCATTGGATTACATGGAGCCGCAGGACCACATCTCGAACTGCGACATTGTCTGGGTCGTCGTAGCGTTCGATGAGACCCAGGAACCGGGCAAGGCCATATTGAAGATCGACAAGACGATCTACACGACGCTGGAGGACGCGGTTAAAGGCCTCACGGCCGGCAGGCCGACAACGCTACCCGAATTTGAAAGCAAGCTTGGGGGCAAGGTGGCAGAGGCGATGCCTGCTGCGCCGAAATTCGAGATTAATGGAAATGGCGGAACGGGCTCGGCCAATCCAACCCTGTTCGGAAACTGAAAGCGTGCGAGAAATTTTGCACCGATGGGTGCAAAACTCGATTTGCGGCAATTTGCCCGGAAGGTGGATCGCCGCACTAGGCGACGATCCGGCCCCGCCTACGGGCGTCGTCCGCGTATTCGGAGAGGGTCCTGGTCGGCTGAAAGTGCCGGTCGATCTCCAGGAGTAGCCCCAGGCGATTCCGCTGCGCGGCGAGTTCGTGGACGGACACATATCCAAGTTCCGGACATCCGTGGCCGACATCGCAGAGCCCGAAGGCGATTTCGTTCGGGGCGAGTTCCGACAGGAGCCACGTCGCGCCTCCGGAAGGATCGAACACCTTCACGACGGGCTTGAAATCCGTCATCCGGCTTTTGCCGAAATTCGCGCGGAAATTCGCGATCATCTCGGCGCGGGCGGTGGCGGGGATCACTCCCCCGCCTCCTTCTTGGCCCGGATGACGATGCGGCCCCCGACAGGGACGGCGGAGAGGATGACGTTGAGGCCTTCGCCGTCGTTGTGCATCCATGCGCAGCCGATCTTGATCCAGTAGGCCCGATCGCCTTCGCCTTCGACTACAAAGACGCCGTGCGAGGGGGCGTTTTTCGCGGGTGCGGTGGTTTCCTGTCTCTTTGCCATTTTTGGCCTCCTGTCGGCCGCCCCATGCGGCCGTTCTGGAAGCCGGGAGACAGCGGAGCTAGGCCGGGCTAGCTGGATGACCGTAGGGAACGCTCGCGCTTGTCCATAAGCGGCCACGGCCGACCGATGTAGGGAAAGGCCCAGAACGGCGCGGGAGCGGCTGGAATCAGGATGGTAATGGCAAGGGAGGAAGGCAGCGCCAGCGGGGAACCGCGCGAGTCAGTTCAACGATGTCGAGGCGGTGGCATTTGCGAGCGAACTGCATGAAGTCGGTTCAAGCTCGGTTCAAGCGACAAAATGGGGTAAAACGCGACTTGCTCGCCTGTCTTGGCGAGGTCGATTTATCCAGCGTTCTCAAGGGTTTGAATGGCGCGCCCGAAGAGATTCGAACTCCTGACCCCCAGATTCGTAGTCTGGTGCTCTATCCAGCTGAGCTACGGGCGCGCAACCGTGCATGGATCACGGCGAATACGGGCCGATTGATGACCGGCCGCGAATTGACGTGCTACCTAGCGACTGGAAACGTGAAAAGCAAGACGATAGCGGCAAAAGATTTTCGGCGTCTTCGGGCAGCGTCTTTCGCACGTCACGGAGCAAAGCGGTCATGCGTGGGGCGTTGGATTACGTGCGGGCCGGCCGGTGGCCCCGGCCCCGGCAACCGGAGGCACCTTGGCGACCGGCGATCGCAGGGGCCGGCGGTAACATCGTCTGTATGCCTGTGGTATCTGGCGCCGAGAAAGGCGGCTCGATGCTGCGCCATTCGGAACCGCTTACCGGCAGGATAAAGTGTGTCTCATGCCCTGCCTTGCCTGGGTCAAGGCGCCGGGACGACGGTGGCCGGACATGTGCTTTTGCTCACTTCACCTGTGCGGCGGTTTTCCGCGCTGAGCCGCTCAGGCCGGGTGGCGCAGCGCGGTGCGCGCGCGCTCGAGCCGGATCGGCTGGTCGGGGATGGTCACTGCGAAAACGGTGCTGCCGCCGGCGCTTTCGACCAGTTCCAGCGCGCCGCCATGCGCGCGTGCCAGCTCCTGCGCGATGGCGAGGCCCAGCCCCGTGCCGCCGCTGCGCGCCGATCCGCGGAAAGCAGCGAACAGGTTCTCGCGAGCTTTCGGCGGCAGGCCCGGGCCGGTGTCGCTGACCAGGATGCGGCTGACGCTGCCGGTGCGCTCGGCTGAGACGGTGAGGCGGCGCACCAGTGCCTCCTCGCTGTCGCCGGCCATCGCCTGGACGGCGTTGCGGCACAGATTGGTGAGCAGCCGGAACAGCTGGTCGGCATCCGCGTCGATCTCGAAGTCCGGATCGACCGCATTGACGAATTCGATTCCCTGACCGACGTCGAGCAGGCCGTGCACCTCCTCGACCAGCAGCCTGAGCCGCAGCCTGCGGCGCGCCGGCGTCGCTTCCTGCGTGCGGCCGTAGGCGAGCACGCCCTCCGAATAGGCGACGGCCCTGTCGAGCGTGCGCAGCAGCTTGGGCGCGAAGGCCTGCACGGTCGGATCCTTCACCTGCCGCAGCCGGTCCGACATCAGTTGCGCCGAGGCTAGGATGTTGCGCATGTCGTGGTTGATCTTGGAGACGGCGAGGCCGAGATCGGCCAGATGCTTCTGCTCCGCGAGCATGCGCTGCAGCCGCTCCTGCATCTGCGAAAGCTCTCGCTCGGCGATGCCGATCTCGTCGGCCCGGCTGGTCGCCCGGATGATCCGGCCCGGATCGTCCGGCGCTTCGGAGAAGGTCAGCATCGACCGCGTCATCTTCCGGATCGGCCCGATCATGATGCGGTCGATCGCCGCGTAGACGAGCGCCGCGCTGAAAACCGAGATCAGCAGCGCCACGATGGCGACGGTGCGCGAATAGGTCAGCATGGCGGCGCGAAGCCGCCGGTCCGGCATGATCAGCTCGAATTCCTTGTCGCTGTCCCCCACCGGCCCGTAGACGCGAAGGATGCGGCCGCCGCCGAACAGCAGCGTGTCGAGCGCCCCGACCATCTCCTCGCCCATGCCGATTGTCGCGACGTCGATCTGGTCGTCCACCTTCGGCGGCATGTCGGCGACGACGAGCAGCCGGGAGATGCCGCTGTCGCGCACGGCGATCGCCTTGGCGCCGAGCGCCGCCAGCACGTCGTCCTGCGCCTCCCGCGAAAGGGACTGCGGATCTCCCTGCACCAGCACGATCGATACGGCGGCGGCGGTGCCCAGCCGTTCCTTCAGCCAGCTCAGCCGATAGCTGGCGATCGAGGGCACGAAGATCAGCACTTCGGCCAGCAGCACGAACACGATGGTGAGCAGGATGAGCTTGGTCGAGAGCCCCCGCGCCAGCGGCACGCCGCGGGCTGCTTTCCGGGGCCGGAAATGCTCGTCCGCTAGAGGGGTCTCGCTCATGCGCCTTCGATACAGGAGAATTCCGTCAAGGCAAGACTATGTGATCCGGCGCGCCTTGCCAATTTGCGCGGAGGCAGCGTGGCGTCGGCCTGATTGACTCGGACAGGCCTTCTCCCTATAAGCGCGCACACGCTCGGGCCGCCCGCTCCGGCGCGATGTCTATTGCGCCAAGCCCGGACCGGCAAAGCTCCTGCCTAAGCAGAACGAAGAAGGGCCGCACTCCGCGGTATTCAAATAAATGAAGCGCACCTATCAACCCTCAAAGCTTGTCCGCAAGCGCCGTCATGGTTTCCGTGCCCGCATGGCCACCAAGGGCGGCCGCGGCGTCGTCGCAGCCCGCCGCAATCGCGGCCGTAAGCGGCTCAGCGCCTAGGCGCGCCGGTCCGCCGCGCCTGATCGATGGCACCGACTCCCGCACGGCTTCTCAAGCGTGCCGAGTTTCTGGCCGTCCGGCGCGGTGAAAAGCGCCGCGGGCGGCTTTTCCTCGTGGAAGCGCTCGACCGCGGCGACAGCGGTCTGCCGCGCGTCGGCTACACGGTGACGAAGAAAGTCGGCAATGCCGTGGTGCGCAATCGCATCCGGCGGCGGCTCAGGGAAGCGGTGCGCGTTCATGCCGCCGCTGAAATGGCGCCCGGCCATGACTATGTCATCGTCGGACGCGAGGATGCGCTTGCCGCACCCTTCGCCCAGATCAAGGCGGAACTTTCCCGCCGCTTCCGCGCAAGATAGCGCCCAAACGGTCGGGACCGGACATTTCGGATGGAAAACAACCGCAACTTCTTCATCACCATCGCGCTGTCGGTGCTGATCCTGACCTTGTGGCAGGTGTTCTACATGAACCCGCGCATCGAGGCGCAGCGGGAAGCCGCCAAGATCGAGGCCGGCCGTGATCAGGACAAGAAGGCGGCGGAGACAACGACGCCGGCGCCCGGCACGCAAGCCGCGGGCACACAGGCGTCGTCCGCCCAGCAGGGCGCCATCCCGTCCACGCCGGGCACCGACGGCGCCGCGCCCGTCGGCCGCGACCAGGCGCTGGCCACGACCGGCCGCGTGAAGATCGACACGCCGAGCCTCGAGGGCTCCATCAACCTGACCGGCGGCCGGCTGGACGATCTCAAGCTCAAGCACTATCGCCTGACGGTCGACAAGGACTCGCCCGAGATCGAATTGCTCAATCCGGCGGCGTTGCCCAACGGTTACTATGCCGAGCTCGGCTTCGTCGGCGGCGCCGACGCGGGCAAGCTGCCCGGTCCCGACACGGTCTGGAGCGTCGAGGGCAGCCCGGTGCTGACAAACTCGTCGCCTGTCATCCTGACCTATACGAACGACAAGGGCTTGACCTTCAAGCGCACCATCTCGGTCGACGACCGCTACATGTTCACCGTTTCCGACACGGTCGAGAACGGCGGCTCCGCTCCCGTCACGCTTTCCAACTACGGCCGCGTCACGCGCTTCGACAAGCCGGCCGTCGCGTCCAGCTACGTTCTGCACGAAGGCCTGATCGGCGTCACCGGCGAAGAAGGGCTTCAGGAGATCAAATACTCCAAGATCGAGGACGAAAAGCAGGTCACGCCGGGCAAGTCGAAAGACGGCTGGCTGGGCATCACCGACAAATACTGGGCGGTGACGCTGGTGCCGACAGAGAAGCAGTCGTTCCAGCCGCGGTTTGCCTATTTCGCAGACGGGCGCCCGCGCTATCAATCGGACTTCCTCACCGACCCGATCACCATCGCCGCCGGCCAGTCGACCACCGTGGAATCGGAAGTCTTCGCCGGCGCCAAGGAAGTCACGACCATCAATGCCTATGAGAAGGATCGCGACATCCGCCGTTTCGACCTGCTGATCGACTGGGGCTGGTTCTATTTCATCACCAAGCCGATGTTCTGGCTGATCGACACGCTCTACAAGTTCTTCGGCAATTTCGGCCTGGCCATCCTCGCCACCACCGTCATCGTCAAGGCCGTTTTCTTCCCGCTCGCCAACAAGTCCTACAAGTCGATGGCGAACATGAAGAAGATGCAGCCCAAGATGGTCGAGATCCGCGAGAAATACGCGGACGACAAGATGGCACAGCAGAAGGCGATGATGGAGCTGTACAAGACCGAGAAGATCAACCCGATCGCGGGTTGCTGGCCGGTGCTGTTGCAGATCCCGGTGTTCTTCTCGCTCTACAAGGTGCTCTACATCACCATCGAGATGCGCCACGCGCCGTTCTTCGGCTGGATTCACGATCTCGCCGCGCCAGATCCGACCTCGGTGTTCAACCTGTTCGGCCTGTTGCCCTTCGCGCCGCCGGCCTTCCTGCCGCATCTGGGCGTCTGGGCGGTCATCATGGGCATCACCATGTTCCTGCAGATGCGCATGAACCCGGCGCCGCCGGACCCGACGCAGGCGGCAATCTTCAACTGGATGCCCGTCATCTTCACTTTCATGATGGGCTCGTTCCCGGCCGGCCTCGTTATCTACTGGGCCTGGAACAACGCGCTTTCGATCACCCAGCAGGGCATCATCATGAAGCGCCAGGGCGCCAAGATCGAACTGTGGGACAATCTGGCCAACATGTTCAGGAAGAAGCCGTCGCCGGCGGAATAGCCGGCCGGCACGGCCAAAGCCGCTCGAAAGCCCCGGTTCGCCGGGGCTTTTTCATGTTCAAGACCGGGGGAGGCGAGGTTTCCGGCCGGGGACGCTGTCACCCGGCCAGCCGCGCCACCGCGTCAAGGACCCTGTCGACCTCCTCCTCGGCGGTATAGTGCGAAAGCCCGACGCGGATCAGGCCGCCGCGGTCGCGCAGACTGAGCCGCGCGGACGCCTCATGCGCGTAGAAGTCGCCGGCCCAGACGAAGATGTTCTCGTCCGCCAGTCGCGCCGCAGCCTCCTGCGGCGTCCGTCCGGTGAGGCGGAAGCTGAAGGTCGGCACGCGCGCGTCCAGCCGGTTGCGGCTGGCGATGCCATAGAGGCTCAGGCCAGGTATCGCCGTCGCGCCTGACAGGAAGCGGTCCATCAGCCGGGCCTCGTAGGCGCCGGCCGCGTTCAGGCCGGCAAGGGCGCGGGCGCGCAGCGGCTCCTGCGGCGCAGCGCCGCCGAACCGTTCGCCGAGCCAGGCGATATGCTCGATCGCGGCCTGGGTGCCGGCCTGTGCCTCGAAGGAGGGGGTGCCCGGCGTGTGGCGCCACGGCATATCGAACGAGGCCGGGCGCACCTTGAGCGGCGTCAGGCGATCGCGCAGCGGAGCGGCCACGAACATCACCCCGGCATGCGGGCCGAAGAACTTGTAGGCCGAACAGGCCAGCAGGTCGCAGCCGATGTCGGCCACGTCGATCGGCAGGTGTGGCGCCGACTGCACGGCGTCCACCATGGTGACGGCCCCGACGGCCTTGCCTGCCGCGACGATGCGCTTCACGTCGTTCACCGTGCCGAGGATATTGGAGGCGTGGTTGCAGGCGACCAGCCTGGTGCGCGGGCCGATCAGGTCGGCAAGCGTGTCGTAGCGATACTCGAAGCTGTCCGGATCGAAGTCCAGCCAGCGTACCGTGACGCCGCGTTCCTCCGCCGCGATCAGCCAGGGCGCGACGTTGCCGTCGTGATCCATGCGGGTCAGCACGATCTCGTCGCCCTCCAGCCAGTCGCGCGCGACCATGCGCGAGAAATGGAAGATGAGCGTGGTGCTGTTGAGCCCGAAGACGATCTCGTCCGATTGCGCGCCGAGCAGGGCGGCGACGGCGGCATGCGCATCCGCCATGATCCGGTCGGTGTCGCGCGAGGTGCGGAACGCGCCGCCGTCGTTGGCGCAATGCCGGATCATCACCTCGCCCATGCGCTCGACCACGCGCGCCGGCACCTGCGTGCCGCCGGGCGCGTCGAGATAGGAACGCGGCTTTCCGTCGTCCTCCAGCGCAAGCGCCGGAAAGGCGGCACGCACGGCCGCGATGTCCCATTTGCCGTCGGTCAAGATAAGCTCCGTGGATATGTTCGCAGCCTCAGCTTGAAGCCGGGCCGGTCCTATTTCAACAGCCATTCGTGCTCGGGTGCGTTGTGGAATTTCCACGTCCGCTTCGGCCCGGCCATGACGTTGAGATAGTAGAGGTCGTAGCCGTGGCACGCGGCGCAGGGGTGGTAGCCCTTGGGCACCAGCGTCACGTCGCCGTCCTCCACCGCCATCACCTCGTCCAGTTCGCGCGCGCCGCTTGCGTCCGCGTCGGTGTAGACGCGCTGGAAGGCGAAGCCTTGCGACGGATTCAGCCGGTGATAGTAGGTTTCCTCGAGATAGGATTCAGCGGGAAGATCGTCCCGGTCGTGCTTGTGCGGCGGATAGCTGGAGGTGTGGCCGCCCGGCGTGATGACCTCCACCACCAGCAGCGAATCCGCCGGCTCGCCCTCGGGCAATATGTTGGTGACGTAGCGCGTGTTGGTGCCCTTGCCGCGCGTCTCCTGGCTGAGATCGTCGGGCGAAATCACCCGCGCCGGCAGGCCGCCACCGAGGCCCGGCGCCGAGCAGACGGCAAGCTCCAGTTCCGTCTGCGCCGTCACCGACCAGCGCGAGCCCTCCGGCACGTAGAGCGACCACGGCTTGCCCTCGAAGGGCGACATTCGTTGGCCGAGCAGGCCGAAATCCTCGTCTCCCGCCGTGGCATTCCCCTTGCCGGTGACGAAGACCAGGCACACTTCGCGGTCTCCGGTCCCTTCCAAAACCGTCTCGCCGGGAGCCAGTCGATGGAGATCGAAGCCGACATAGGTCCAGCCGGCGGTCTCCGGCGTGACATGCGCGATACGGCCTTGGCCCCTGTCCGCCTTGACGAGCAGCTTCGACATTTCTTCCTCGCTTATTCCTCGGTGATTTTCGGGGCGGGCGCCTCGTCCTTCGGCGGCGTATACATCCACAGGAACTGCCACGCGCCATAGACGGCGAAACCGAGCGCGATCAGGCACCAGGTCTGCGAGCCGCCATAGAATTCCAGCCCGGCCCAGACCAGGCAAACCGCGACCAGCGCGACGCGCCGCCACAGCGGCCGGAAGAACGGATGATCGACGTCTTTCATTGATCCTCGACGCGTGTGTATCGCACCGAACTTAGCGCCGGCGCGAACCGTATGCCACCCGTCTCGGTCACGCGTTGGGGAACCCTTGCGTCTCGACCGCGTAGCCGGCGTCCGTCATGACTCGCATCAGTTCCTTGTGGCCGACCTCGGCCATTTTCAACGGTGGGTTTGCTTTCGGGTCCTGCTCGGCCTCGACCACGAACCAGCCCTCGTAGCCGTAATCGGCGAACTTCCGGACGATTGCCGCGAAGTCGAGCGAGCCGTCTCCGGGCACCGTGAAGGCGCCGAGCGCCACTGCGTCCAGGAAGGATTGCCGTGTCCAGTCGAGCGCCTCGATGACGCCCATGCGCACGTCCTTCACATGCACGTGGTTGATGCGCTTGTGGTGCTTGTCGATGGCCGCAAGCACGTCGCCGCCGGCAAAGGCGAGGTGGCCGGCGTCGAGCAGCAGCGGGATGCCTTCGCCGGAATTCTTCATGAAGGCGTCGAGCTCGTGCTCGAACTGCACCACCGCCGCCATGTGATGATGATAGGAAAGCGGCATGCCCTGCTCGGCGCACCACTCGCCGAATTTGGTGACCTTGCGGGCGTACGCCTTCATCTCGTCGTCGGACAGCACCGCCTTGGTTGCCAGCGGCTTCGACCGGTCGCCCTGGATCGAGCGGCCGACCTCGCCATAGACGATGCACGGCGCGCCGACCGCCTTGAACAGTTCGATCATCGGGGCGATGCGGTCCTTGTTCGCCGAAAGCTCCTCGACCGTCAGCGTGCCGGAGAACCAGCCGCCGCACAGCGTCACGTCGACCGCCTTGAGGATCGGCAGCATCTCCTCGGGTGTGCTCGGAAATCGCCGTCCCTGCTCCATGCCGGTGAAGCCGGCCGAACGCGATTGGCGAAGGCATTCCTCCAGCGACACGTCGTCGGAGAGTTCGACCAGATCGTCGTTCCACCACGCGATGGGCGACATGCCGAGTTTTGCTTTCAAGTCGATACTCCGGATTCTTGCGGTCGTCTGTGCCGATAGGCGGATGAGGGGGATTTCAGTTCACCAGATGCTGCGCCTTGCGTTTTTTCTCGTATTCGACCCGCGCGGTGTTGACCGTCGGCCGCACCGAGACCTCCGGCACCGCGACATCCCACCAGTGGCCTCCGGCTTCCGTCGAGATCAGCGGATCGGTGTCGATGACGATCACGCTCGTCTTCGTGTCGGCCTGGGCCTCTTTCAGCGCCCGCTCCAATTCCGCGATCGAGCCGGCCTTGCGCGCCACCGCGCCCATCGACGCGGCATGCGCGGCGAAGTCGATCTCAGGCAGTTCCTCGTGCAGCGCATCCTTCAGAAGATTGTTGAAGTTGGCGCCGCCGGTCGCCATCTGCAGCCGGTTGATGCAGCCGAAGCCGCGGTTGTCGAGCACGACGATGGTGAGCTTCCTGCCCAGCATCACCGATGTGGCGATTTCGGAATTCAGCATCATGTAGCTGCCGTCGCCGAGCATGACGATGACGTCGTCCTCCGGCCGCGCGATCTTGACGCCGAGCCCGCCCGCGATCTCGTAGCCCATCGTCGAAAAGCCATAGTCGAGATGGTAGCTGCCCGGCTGCCCGGCCGGCCAGAGCTTGTGCAGTTCTCCCGGCAAGCCGCCGGAAGCGCAGACCAGAACGGCCCCGGAGCCACGCGCGCGGTGCACCGCGCCGATCACCTGCGCGTCGGAGGGAAGCGCGTTGGTCGGGTCGGTGACCGCCTTGGCGGCGGCGAGCCAGTCGCTTTTCGCTGTCCTTGCCGTGTCGGTCCAGTCCCGCGGCGAGCGCCAGTCGCCCAAGCGATCGGCCAGCGCTTCCAGCCCCGCTTTCGCGTCCGCCACCAGCGGCAGCCCGCTGTGCTTGCTGGCGTCGAAGGCCTGCGCGTTCAACCCGACGATCTTCATCCCTTCGGCCTGGAACAGCGCCCACGAGCCGGTGGTGAAATCCTGCAGGCGCGAGCCGACGGCAAGCACCAGGTCCGCCTGCTCGGCGAGCAGGTTCGAGGCCGAGGAGCCGGTGACGCCGACCGAGCCCATGTTGAGCGGATGGTCGTGCGGCAGGCTGGACTTGCCGGCCTGCGTCTCCATCACCGGCACGCCGTGCTTTTCGGCGAAGGTTTTCAGCGTTTCGGCGGCTTCCGAATAAAGCACGCCGCCGCCGGCGATGACGACCGGCTTCTTCGCCGCCTTGAGCGCGGCGACGGCCGCGTCGAGTTCGCGGGCGTCCGGCTGCGGCCGGCGCGGTATCCACAGCCGCTCGGCAAAGAAGGCCTCGGGATAGTCGAAGGCCTCGGCCTGCACGTCCTGGCAGAGCGCCAGCGTGACGGGGCCGCAATCGGCCGGATCGGTCAGCACCTGCATGGCGCGATGGAGCGCCGGGATGATCTGCTCGGGCCGGGTGATGCGGTCGAAATAGCGCGAGACGGGCTTAAAGCAGTCGTTGGCGGAGATCGTGCCGTCGCCGAAACCCTCCACCTGCTGCAACACGGGGTCGGGGGCGCGGTTGGCGAACACGTCGCCGGGCAGAAGCAGCAGAGGCAGCCGGTTGACATGGGCGAGCGCGGCCGCCGTCACCATGTTGGTCGCGCCGGGACCGATGGACGAGGTGGCCGCCATGAAACGGCGCCTGAAGCTCGCCTTGGCGAAACCGATCGCCGCGTGCGCCATCGCCTGCTCGTTGTGCGCCCGGTAGGTCGGCAGTTCGTCGCGCAGCTGATAGAGCGCTTCGCCGAGGCCCGCCACGTTGCCGTGGCCGAAGATCGCCCAGACGCCGCCGAAGATCGGCACTTTCCGGCCGTCGATCTCCGTCATCTGGCGGCTCATGAAACGCGTGAGCGCCTGCGCCATGGTCAGGCGGATCGTCTTCGTCATCGTTCTTCCTCCCACAGCCCTTATGCCGCCTCGCGGCCGCGGACGGCAAGCCACGCCCTGGTGAGTTTCTCGAAGCGTTCGGCCATATCGGCGACCGCCTCCTCGTCGGATGATTTGCCGGCGAACCATTGTTCGGCAGCATTTGCGAACAGCGTTCGGCCGACCGCGAAGCCCTTGACGATGCCGACGCCGGCCGTCGCGGCGAAGGCGGCTTCGAGTTCGTCCTGCGGCGCCTCCAGCCCGAGCAGCACGACGCCCCGGCAATAGGGATCGTTCTTGCGGATAGCCGCCTCGATATTCGCCCAGGCGGCGGCCGAAGCCTGCGGCTCCAGCTTCCACCAGTCCGGCTTGATGCCCAATGCGTAGAGCTCTTCGACTGCCCGCGACACCGTCGTGTCGTCCAGCCGGCCGTCCTTGCCGGCGATGATCTCGACCAGCAGTTCCCGGCCGACCTTGCGCGCCGCGTCGAACAGGGCGCGCAGCTTCTGCTGCTGCTCCTGCTTCAGCGGCGCCGGATCGTCCGGATGGTAGAAGCAGAGGCATTTGATGCAATGGTCGACCGGCCAGTCGACCAGCTGCGAGCCGATGTCCTGCGAAAACTCGAAGCGCAGCGGCCGCGAGCCGGGCAGTTCCACCGGCCGGCCCAGCCAGGCGAAAGGATGGCGGGCGAATTCGAACATCGCCTCGCGGCCGTATTTCTCGTCGAGCAGCATGCCGTAACCCGGCCGGCCGGCTGCGACGCGAGCCGCCGCCTTCACCGCCAGCACCTTGAATTCGTTGATGCGGGAAAAATCGGCGCCGGCCTTCTCGGCCGCCGCCTCGAGCTGGACGCGGTGGTCGCAGGCGAAGGCCATCAGCGACGGCACGTCACGGCGGCGGGTCGTCGCCCAGTGGATATGGTTGAGCGCCTCGTCCTTGCGCAGCGCGCGGTGGGAACTGCCATGTTCGAGGAAATAGCGCAGTTCCTCGAAGGTCGGGTACTCCGGCGCGCACAACAGCCGCGAGACGGCGAAGGCGCCGCAGGCATTGGCCCAGGTCGCTGACGTCGCCAGGCTTTCGCCGCCCAGCCAGCCGCGCAGGAAGCCAGACATGAAGGCGTCGCCGGCGCCCAGCACATTATAGACCTCGATCGCAAAACCCTGGCCGACGACCCCGTCCTCCAGATCGTCCGGGATCGGTCCGTCATAGACGATGCAGCCCATGGCGCCGCGCTTGAGCACGATGGTCGCCGAAGACAGCGTACGGATCGTCTTCAACGCCTGGAGCAGTTCACTCTCGCCGGACGCGATTAGCACTTCCTCCTCGGTGCCGACGATCAGGTCGCAATCGGGTAGCACCGCCTTCATCTCGGCCGAGACCCGGTCCGACTTGACGTAGCGGCCGAATCCTTCGGCATGGCCGGCGAGACCCCAGAGATTCGGCCTGTAGTCGATGTCGAACACGACCTTGCCGCCATTCTCTTTCATGATGCGCATCGCCTTGCGTTGCGCGGCGGCCGTATTGGGCCGGGAGAAGTGCGTGCCGGTGACGACGACCGAGCGCGCCGAGGCGACGAAAGCCTCGTTCACGTCTTCGGGCTCCAGCGCCATGTCGGCGCAGTCGGTGCGCACGAAGATCATCGGCGACACGCCCTCCTCCTCGACCGACAGCAGCACCAGCGCCGTCAATCGTTCCGGATCGGTCTTGAGCGCCGCGTCGCAAACGCCCTCGCGCACGAGCTGCTCACGGATGAAGCGGCCCATCTGCTCGCCGCCGACGCGGGTGAGCAGCGCCGAGCGCAGGCCGAGCCGCGCCGTGCCGACGGCGATATTGGCCGGACAGCCGCCCACGGATTTGGCGAAGGACGTGATGTCTTCCAGCCGCGAGCCGATCTGCTGCCCATAGAGATCGACGGACGCGCGGCCGATCGTAATGACATCCAGCGACGCCTGCGCGTCGACCGTGTCCCTCATCAGCATCTCCCATGTTTCGTGCCGGGCCAGATGCCCCGCGTCGCATTATGAAATATTAATTCCATAAATCCGTCAATATGGAACAGGCATTCCCTATCGGATCTTCGGCTCCGGCGATGACCTGCCGGCGGGGCCACGCCGTTTTTCCGCCACGCCGATGCAGATCGCCATGGCCAGCGCCATGCTTGCCGAGAGCGAACGGAAGCCGGCGAAATCGGCCTCCGCGACCTCGAACCAGATGTCGGCGAATTCGGCCAGCGGCGAGAACGCCGAATCGGTGATCGCGACGATCGGCACACCCAGCGTCGCCAGCGTCTCGGCCTGTTCGATCGTCGCGGGCGCGTAGGGCGCGAAACTGATGATGACGGCGGCGTCCTTCGCCGTGGCGAAGCCGATCATCTCGGCCTCCATGCCGGCAGCCGATTCGATGAGTTGCGTGCGGATCTGCAGCTTGCCGAGCGCATAGGCGATGTAGGAGGCGACCGGGTAGGAACGCCGCCGCGCCAGCACGTGGATCGTCTCGGCCCCGGCCAGGAGCGTGATCGCCTGGTCGAGATGCGCCTCGTCGACGGAACGCGAGACATCCTGCAGCGAGGTCGTCGCCGCCGCGACGAAGCCGTCGAAGATGGTGCGATGCCCCGCCCCGTTTTCGGCCTTGCCGCGCAGCGCGGTGAGCCGTTCGTCGTAGGACGAGGTGCGCTCGCGCAGCCGCTCGCGGAACACCGCCTGCATCGCGGTGAAGCCGTCGAAGCCGAGCAACTGGGCGAAGCGGATCAGCGTCGACGGCTGCACGCTGGCCGAGGCGGCGATCGAGGCTGCGGTGCCGAAGGCGATGTCGTCGGGATTGTCCAGCGCATAGGCCGCCACTTGCGCGATGCGCTTCGGCAGGTTCTGCCGCCGCTCGAGGATCGCCGCCCGCAGCGACTCGAAATCGCGCGGAGGCACCGCAGTGGCCTTGTCGATGGCGCTCATCGTTCTCCCTTCCTTCGGCACGGAAGATCAGGCTTCCCGCGTCCCGGCCCATATCAAGCAGAGGCGGATCGGGGAAGATGGCCCGCGCTTCGATATTTCAGCCGGCCCTAATGGTCGAACCCTGCTTGACGTACCGAAGCAATATGGAATATATATACCAAAATGCAGAAATTTGGTAGATAAATTCCAATTTTCACAGCAACTCCAGGGAGGAGATCATGGGAATGCGCTTGAAGAAACTTCTGGCAACCGCCGTTGCGGCCCTGCCACTGGTCGTCGGCTACGGTGCCGTGGCTCATGCGGACGGCGAGCATTTCGTGTTCGTCAGCCATGCGCCGGACACCGATTCATGGTGGAACGTCATCAAGAACGCGCTGAAGAACGCTGCCGCCGATACCAAGACGACGGTCGACTACCGCAATCCGGCGACCGGCGATATCGCCGACATGGCGCGTATCATCCAGCAGGCGACCGCCACCAACCCGGACGGCATCATCACCACCATCGCCGATTTCGATGTGCTGCAGAGCGCCATCCAGGGCGCCGTCGCCAAGGGTATCCCGGTCATCACCGTCAATTCCGGCACGGCCGAGCAATCCAAGCAGCTCGGCGCGCTGATGCATATCGGCCAGCCGGAGTACGACGCAGGCAAGGGCGCCGGCGAGCGCGCCAAGGCGGCCGGCGTCACCGATTTCGTCTGCGTCAACCACTACATCACCAACGCCGCGTCGGTGGAACGCTGCCAGGGCTATGCCGATGCGCTCGGCGTGAAACTCGGCGATCACATGATCGATTCCACGCAGGATCCGACCCAGGTCTATAACAAGGTGAAGGCCTATCTCACCGCCCATCCCGATACCAACGGCATCCTGACCCTCGGCCCGAACTCGGCAGAGCCGACCATCAAGCTGCTGCGCGATACCGGCGAGACCTCGAAGTACAATTTCATCACCTTCGACCTGTCCGCCGACATATCGCAGGGCATCAAGGACGGCATCGTCGAATCGGCGATCGACCAGCAGCCTTATCTGCAGGGCTACCTGCCGGTGATCTTCCTGACCGAATACAAGCGTTACGGCGTCCTGCCGGCGAACAACGTCAACACAGGTCCGGGCTTCGTCACCAAGGACAATATCGAGATGGTCGAGAAGCTGGCCGGCGAATACCGCTAGGCTCCGGCAAAGGCGCGCGGCGGCAGCGCCGCGCGCCTCCGCTCAATCAGAAAGGGAGGCCGCCATGGCGGAGAGCGAAGCCGTCCCGGCTGCGGGACAGCATGTTGACGAACGCCTGCAAAGGCAGTCGGGCCTGCGCAAGCTCTTGTCGCGGCCGGAACTCGGCGCCATCGCCGGCACCGTCCTGGTGTTCCTGTTCTTCGGCGCGACGGCGCACGGCACCGGCATGTTCGCCGCCGACGGCATCATGAACTGGATCACCGTCACCGCTCAGCTCACCATCATCGCCACCGGCGCGGCTTTGCTGATGGTAGGGGGCGAGTTCGACCTGTCGGTCGGTTCGATGATCGGCTTCGCCGGTATGATGATCGCCATCCCGACCGTCTATTTCGGCTGGCCGATCGAGGCCAGCGTCGTCTTCGCCTTCTGCGGCGCGCTGCTGATCGGCTTCCTGAACGGGCTGGTCGTGGTGCGCACCCGGCTGCCCTCCTTCATCGTCACGCTGGCCTCGCTTTACATCCTGCGCGGCATGACGATCGCTCTCTCCATCCTGTTCGCCAACCGCACCATCGTATCCGGCGTCAAGAATTTCGCAGACGGCTCGATCGTGGTGCCGCTGTTTTCCGGCAAGGCGTTTCCCGGCTTGTTCGTGTGGCTCGCCAACGCCGGCGTCATCGGCAAGCTGCCCAACGGGCAGCCTGTTGTGCAGGGCATTCCGGCGGTGGTCATCTGGGCCTTCTTCATCGCGCTGATCGGCCATGTCGTGCTGACGCGCACCCGCTTCGGCAACTGGATCTTCGGCGCCGGCGGCGACGCCAATGCCGCGCGCAATGTCGGCGTGCCGGTCGCCAGGGTGAAGATCGTGTTGTTCATGGTCACGGCCTTCTGCGCCACGGTCTATGCCACATGCCAGGTCATGGAATTCGGCTCGGCAGCAGCCGACCGCGGCCTGCTCAAGGAATTCGAGGCGATCATCGCCGCCGTCATCGGTGGCTGCCTGCTCACCGGCGGCTACGGCTCGGTCGTCGGCGCCTTCTTCGGCGCGCTGATCTTCGGCGTCGTCCAGATGGGCATCCTGTTCACCGGCGCTCCGAACGATTGGTTCCAGGTTTTCCTCGGCCTGATGCTGCTGACCGCCGTTCTGTTCAACAGCTATATCCGCCGCCGCGCCACAGGCGAGCGGTGAGGGAGGGCGACATGAGTGAAGCTGCCAATCCTTCCGTCTACGCGGCCTCCCAGGATGCGCCGCTGATCGAGGTCCGCGATCTGGTCAAGCATTTCGGCCCGGTCGTGGCGCTGAACGGCGTGTCGATGAAGGTGCGCCGCGGTGAGGTGCTGTGCCTGCTCGGCGACAACGGCGCCGGCAAGTCGACGCTGATCAAGACGCTGGCCGGCGTCCACAAGCCGACGAGCGGCCAGTATCTGGTGGAGGGCAGGCCGGTCGCCTTCTCGACGCCCCGCGATGCACTCGACGCCGGTATCGCCACCGTCTACCAGGACCTCGCGATGGTGCCGCTGACCTCCATTGCCCGTAATTTCTTCATGGGACGCGAGCCGCTGCGCCGCTTCGGCCCGCTGAAGTTCCTCGACCTCGACTTCGCCAACCGCGTTGCGCGCGAGGAAATGAAGAAGATCGGCATCGACGTGCGCGACCCCAGCCAGGCTGTCGGCACGCTGTCGGGCGGCGAACGCCAATGCGTGGCGATCGCGCGCGCCGTCTATTTCGGCGCCAAGGTGCTGATCCTCGACGAGCCGACCTCGGCGCTCGGTGTGGCGCAGACCTCCATGGTGCTGAAATATGTCAACCAGGTCCGCGCCAACGGGCTGGGCGTCATCTTCATCACCCACAATGTCCGCCATGCCTACGCGGTCGGTAATTCCTTCACCGTGCTCAATCGCGGCAAGACGCTCGGCACCTACGAGAAGGAGCAGATCGGCATCGAGGAACTGCAGAACCTGATGGCCGGCGACAAGGAACTCCAGCTTCTGTCCGACGATCTCGGCGGCATGGTGTAGGACCTTCCCCGCATCGCCGCAAACTGAAAGCATGAGCATGAAAAGCATCGGCGTCGGACTGATCGGAACCGGGTTCATGGGCAAATGCCACGCGCTGGCGTGGAATGCGGTGGCGACCGTCTTTCCCGATGTCGCCCGACCCCGGCTGGTGCATCTGGGCGAGGCGGGCGACGAGCTTGCCCGCCTCCGTGCGACCGAACTCGGCTTCGCGCGGGCGTCCGGCGACTGGCGCGCGGTGATCGCCGATCCGGAAGTCGATGTGGTCTCGCTGACCACGCCGAACCAGTTCCATCCCGAAATGGCGATCGCGGCGCTCGAAACCGGAAAACATCTGTGGTGCGAGAAGCCGATGGCGCCGCGTTTCGCCGAAGCCGAGGCGATGCGCGACGCGGCGCGCAGGGCCGGCAAGGTCGCCGTGCTCGGCTACAACTATATCCAGAGCCCGGCCATCCGGCAGATCGGCCGGCTGCTGGCCGAAAAGAAGATCGGCGACCTCAACCACATGCGCATCGAGATGGACGAGGATTTCATGGCCGATGCCGAAACCCCGTTCGGCTGGAAGCACGAGGCGGCGTCCGGCTACGGCGCGCTGGACGATTTCGCCGTGCATCCGCTTTCACTGATTGCGGTGCTGTTCGGCCGCGTCTCGCGCGTCGTCTGCGATATGGCCAAGCCCTATCCGGATCGCGCTTTGGCCGACGGTGGTCGTCGTCCGGTCGAGACCTGGGACATCGCCAGCGCGCTGATGAAGCTGGAGAACGGCATGTCCGGCACGCTGCTGGTCAACCGCTCCGCATGGGGGCGCAAGGGCCGCATCGCGCTGCAGATCTTCGGCTCGCAGGGGTCGATCCTGTTCGATCAGGAGCGCTTCAACGAGTTCCAGCTCTATGTCACCTCGGACGAGCCGACCGAACAGGGCTACCGCACCGTCCTCGCCGGTCCCCAGCACGAGCCTTACGGCGCTTTCGTTCCCGCGCCCGGCCACGGCCTCGGCTTCAACGACCTGAAGGTGGTGGAGTGCCGCGAACTCATCCGCCGCATCGACGGCGATCGCCAGGCGCGGACGATCGGCTTTGACGAAGGGCTGGAGATCGAGCGCACCGTCCACGCCATGGCCCGTTCGCATGAACAGGGCGGCTGGGTGAACGTGCGTTAGGTCGTACGGACAGTCATCGGGACGCTCACGCGCAGATCGTCATTCCGGGGCCACGCAGCTGAACCCGGAATGACGCAAGAGGGATGGCGAAACGGGAGGCAAGATTGCCTCCCGCGGTCTGAAACTCAGGCGGCTCCCGACCGGATCGCCGTTTGCCCGCGCCGTGCCTTGCGCCGCTGGCCCACGGCATCGGCCAGCGTCTTCAGCACCGTTTCCGTCGTTACCCAGTCGATGCAGCCGTCGGTGATGCTCTGGCCGTAGACCAGCGGCCTCCCCGGCACCACGTCCTGCCGTCCGGCGACCAGATTGCTCTCGATCATGACGCCGATGATGCGCTCGTCCCCGCTGGCCACCTGCCGCGCCACATCGGCGGCGACCGACGGCTGGTTTTCCGGTTTCTTGGAACTGTTGGCGTGGCTGACATCGACCATCAGCCGCGCCGGCAGGCCGACCCGCGCCAGTTCCCCGCCTGCCGCCTCGACGCTCGCCGCGTCGTAGTTCGGGGCCTTGCCGCCGCGCAGGATGACATGGCAGTCCGGGTTGCCGGTGGTGGTCGCGATGGCGCTGCGCCCGGCCTTGGTCACCGCCATGAAATGGTGCGGCTGGGCGGCCGACTTCACGGCATCGACCGCGATGCGCAGATTGCCGTCCGTGCCGTTCTTGAAACCGACGGGACAGGAGAGGCCCGACGCCAACTCGCGATGGATCTGGCTTTCGGTCGTGCGCGCGCCGATCGCGCCCCAGCTCACGAGGTCGGCGATATATTGCGGCGTGGTCATGTCGAGGAATTCGGTCGCCGCCGGCAGGCCGAGATTGTTGACGGCCGCAAGCACGTTGCGCGCCATCCGCAGGCCCTTGTCGATATTGAAGCTGCCGTCGAGATCGGGATCGTTGATCAGGCCCTTCCACCCGACGGTGGTGCGCGGTTTCTCGAAATAGACGCGCATCACGATCTCGAGCCGGTCCGACAGACTGTCGCGCAGCGCCGCCAGACGGCTGGCATAGTCAACGGCTGCGGCGGGATCGTGGATGGAACAGGGGCCGACGACGACGACGAGCCTGTCGTCGCTTCCCGTCAGGACGGAATGGACGGCGTTGCGCGCTGCCGCGACGGTGCGCGTCGCGGTCAGGGTACGCGGAACTTCCTGCATCACCTGGTCGGGCGTGCTCAGTTCCTTGAGTTCGGTGACCCGAAGGTCGTCTGTGGTGGTCAACACGGGCTTTGCTCCTGGTTTGGAGACCTGCCGGCTGAAATGAAAAAGCCGCCAGGTCTGGCGGCTGTTCGGATTTTTATGCTGCAATCTTCAGATCGAGCGCAATCCTCCCGCCGCCAGCGAGCTGCCGTAGCTAAAGTACCAGAACGTGGCGGTCAGGTGGATCATGCGGTTTCCTTAACCCATACGGGAACGCTTGTCACGCGCCAATGTGCGGTGGGCGGCCGGCTCGGATCACCCGCCGAAAATGCCGGAGACATTCTGATCGTAGTCGACCAGCGCGCCGGTCATCACCCCGGACCCAGGGCTGAGCATATAGGTGACGAGACCGGCCATCTCGCGCGGCTTGACGAGTTTTCCCATGGGCTGCTTCGCCTCGGCCTTCTCCAGCCAGTCGTCGCCGGCGCCGTGCCATTTTTTCTGCACCATGTCCTCGCCTTCCGTGTCCATCCAGCCGGGCAGAACGGCGTTGCAGCGGATGCGGTTTGCCCGATAGGCGTTCGCCGTGTTCTTGGTCAGCGTCGCCAGCGCGCCCTTGCTCGCCGAATAGGCGGCCAGGAAAGGCTGGCCGCAATGGACGTTGACCGACAGCACGTTGACGATCGAGCCGGGCGCCCCGCGCTCCAGCAGATGGCGGACCACGCCCTGCTTGAGGAAGAAGGGGCCGCGCACATTGGTGGCGAAGACGTGATCGAACAGCGCCTCGTCCGTCTCGGTCAGCGAGCCGCGCGCCGATGTGGCGGCGGCATTGACCAGCGCGTTGACGCCGCCCAGAGCCTCGACCGCCGTGGTAACGACGCGCTGGCATTGCGCCACATCGGAAATGTCTGCGCCGATGAAGACGACGTCCGCGCCTTTCGCCCTGAGGGCGTCGGCCGCCCGTTCGCCCTTGGCCTCGTCGCGACCGACCAGTGCGAGCGACCGGCAGCCCTCGTTCACGAGCGTTTCGGCAACGGCAAAGCCAATGCCTTGCGCCCCGCCGGTGACGATGGCGCGGGTGTCGGCGTTGCGTTCCGTGGTCATTGCGTCTCCATCCGGTTCGGCTTCAAAGCCGTACGGTCCTGCCTTCCTTGGCGGATGTCAGCGCGGCGTCGGCGAGCTTCAGCGCCGCCAGCCCGTCGGCGCCGCTCGGCGCCGCTTTCTGTCCCTTGCTCATGGCGGCGATGAAGGCGGCGATCTCGTTGGCATAGGCTTCCGTGTAGCGGGTCATGAAGAAATCGTGCAGCGGCGGGCGCGTGTAGCCCTTCTCGTTGGCGACCTCGATAGAGACCGGCCGCTGGTTCTCCGCCGCGACCATGCCCTTCGAGCCATGCACCTCGATGCGCTGGTCGTAGCCGTAGGTGGCGCGGCGGGAGTTGGAGATGAGCGCCTGCCTGCCGGACGCGGTTTCGAGGATGACGCTGACCGAATCGTAATCGCCGGCCTCGCCGATCGCCTTGTCCACCAGCACCGACGCATGTGCGCTGACCGAGACCGGCTCCTCGCCGAGCAGGAAACGCGCCATGTCGAAATCGTGGATGGTCATGTCGCGGAAGATGCCGCCCGAGCGCTTGATGTAGTCGACCGGCGGCGCGCCGGGGTCGCGCGAGGTGATCGTCACCATCTCGACCTTGCCGATCGCGCCGTCGTCGATCGCTTTCTTCACCGCCATGAAATGCGGATCGAAGCGGCGGTTGAAACCCACCATCAGCGCCGCTCCCTTCTTCTCGACCACGTCGAGGCATTCCTCGACGCGCCCGACATCGAGATCGATCGGCTTTTCGCAGAAGATAGCCTTGCCGGCCTTGGAGAACCGCTCGATCAGGTCGGCATGAGTGTCTGTCGGAGTGCAGATGACCACGGCATCGATGTCCTTGGCCGCTTCGATCTCGTCGATCGAGCGGACCTCGGCGCCATAGGCCGTCGCGATGTCCCTGGCGGCCTGCTCGAAGGCATCGGCGACCGCGACCAGCCTGGCGTCCGGATTGGAGCCGACGGCGCGCGCGTGGACCTTGCCGATACGGCCGGCGCCAAGCAGGCCAAAACGAACCGTCATGAATTTCCTCCCGATAGTCCCGGTGGCCTGGAGCCGTTACGGAACGAAAAAACCAATAGAGACAAGAATGAAATATTTATTCCGTCCGGCATCTAGCCGTCAAGCGGCCTGCCGTCCTTCGGAAGGAAAATCCTGTCCGCCGTTCTTCGAACGCTTCCTTGCTCAGAACAGGGCCTTCAGCTCCGGCAGTTTGTCGTTTACCAGCCAGCCGTAATAATTCTCCTCGGGCAGGCGTTCCGGCTGGCCGGCGGCGCGACGTCCGGCGTTCTCCTTCCTCAGCGCATAGGCGCGCTCTTCGGGATTGCCGACATTGTAGAGCGTGGCGGTGATGCCGGGGTTGTCCGAGATGTCGAAGCCGGCGATGGACCGGTAGGCGTCGATCGATTTCCTCAGTGTCGCGGCCACGTAGTTCAGCGTCAGGTCGGGATCCATGATGGTCTTGTAGACCTGGTTGGGATCGTCGACGTCGAGCTTCGGCAGGCCGGAGACCCGGTGCACCAGATCGCTCATCTCCAGCGCCGTCAGCGGATTGAGCTGGCCGAGCCCGAAGGTTTGCCCGGCGTAATAGGGCTGGAAGAACACCGCGCCGAAGCGGTTGTCGGGAAAGCTCTCACCGCCGACCGTCCTGCCCCGGAAAGCGTGGTTCCAGACATTCTCGCGGCAGACCCACAGGTCGTAGCTGCCGGACTTGCCGGCGCAGGCAGAAAATTGCGGCCGCTGCACGAAGTCCGACACGTCCTCGCCGTTGTAGGCGAAGGAAAGCCTGGAGGAGAGGTAGGACATCGCCTTGACGTAGTAGGTCTGCAACCGGTCGTAGGCGTCGACGTTGTAGGTGTGCTCGCCCACGATCGCGCCGACGATGTGCATCGGGTCGATGCCGTAAGCCGCCGCGTCCTGCCTGATCTTCGAACGCAGCTTGGCGTCGTTCTTCAGCAGCGCGTAGACTTTCCGGTACTTGGCCTGGAAGGTGGTGCTGGTAGCCTGGGTGCGATGCACGGACGCGCCGGGAATTGGCGGCTGCTCCGCGTTACGGTTGCCGGGCGGGACCATTTCGGCGGCAAAGGCGGCCGAGGCCGCACAGGCGAGCATCGTCCCAACGAGTAGACCGAGAAATCTGTTCATCCGCCGCGCCCGAAGACATCCATCCGACCGTCGCTTGGTCCTAAGGCAAAGCGGCCGCGCGAGTCGAGCCGTTTTGGGGAACGCCTGGACGAAAGTGGCCGGGTGGAGCCGTTCGGCCACAGGCGACGGCGGCACGCCGGCGCCTGCAGTCGTTCCGCCCTTTAAAGGATGAAGCGCGACAGGTCCGTGTTCTTCGCCAAGTCGCCGACATGCTGCTTCACATAGTCGGCGTCGATCGTCACGGCGGTGCCGTCGCGGTCGGGCGCGTCATAGGAGATCTCGTCCAGCACCCGCTCCATCACCGTCTGAAGGCGGCGCGCGCCGATATTCTCCACAGTGGCGTTGAGGTCGACGGCGATGCCGGCCAGCGCGTCGATGGCGTCGTCGGTGAAGTCGAGCATCACGCCTTCGGTCGCCATCAACGCCACGTACTGCTTGATGAGGCTGGCCTCCGTCTCGGTCAGGATGCGGCGGAAGTCCTCTTTCTCCAGCGCCCTGAGCTCGACACGGATCGGCAGGCGGCCCTGAAGCTCGGGCAGGAGGTCGGAGGGCTTGGCCACATGGAACGCGCCCGACGCGATGAACAGGATGTGATCGGTCTTGATCGGCCCGTACTTGGTCGCGACCGTCGTGCCCTCGACCAGCGGCAAGAGGTCCCGCTGCACGCCCTCGCGCGACGGACCGCCGGAGACGCCGTCCTGGCGCGCCGCCACCTTGTCGATCTCGTCGATGAAGACGATGCCGTCGTTCTCGGCCGATTCCAGCGCGCGCCGCGTCACTTCTTCCTGATCGAGCAGCTTGTCGGACTCGTCCTGGATCAAGAGGTCGTAGGATTCCTTGACCGTGGTCTTGCGCGTCTTGGTGCGCTTGCCGCCCATCGCCTTCGACAGCATGTCGTTGATGTTCATGACGCCGATATTGGCGCCCGGCATGCCGGGGATCTCGAAGCTCGGCATGCCGCCGTTGCCGGTGTCGGCGACCTCGATCTCGATCTCCTTGTCGTCCAGTTCGCCGTCGCGCAGCTTCTTGCGGAAGGAATCGCGCGTGGCGGGGCTGGCGGTCTTGCCGACCAGCGCCTCCAGCACGCGCTCCTCGGCATTGACATGCGCGCGCGCCTTGACGTCCTCGCGCATCTTCTCGCGCGTCAGGCCGATGGCGACCTCGACAAGGTCGCGCACGATCTGCTCGACGTCGCGGCCAACATAGCCGACCTCGGTGAACTTGGTCGCCTCGACCTTGACGAAGGGCGCGCCGGCGAGCCTGGCGAGACGCCGCGAAATCTCGGTCTTGCCGACGCCGGTCGGGCCGATCATCAAAATGTTCTTCGGCATCACCTCTTCGCGCATCTGGCCTTCCAGCTGCTGGCGGCGCCAGCGGTTGCGCAACGCGATGGCCACGGCGCGCTTGGCGTCCTTCTGGCCGATGATGAAGCGGTCGAGCTCGGAAACGATCTCACGGGGGGAAAAATTGCTCATGGACTGAAAACCCGGTTCCCTATTTGGGAATTGCACTTTGCCACTGCTTGATGGACTCGAACGGATGCAGCAGCATGATCACGTTGAGGGTGAGGTTGTCGCGGATCATGTAGCCGGTGCCGATCTCGAAGAAGATGGCGATGGCCACGACCAGCCATATAGGAAGCCAGCGCGCCATCACAAAGCCCAGCACCATGGCCAGCGCATCGCACACGGAGTTGAGGATGGAATCGCCGTAGTAGTCGAGCGAGATGGTGCCTTCGCGGTAGCGGTTGATGATGAAGGGGCTGTTCTCCAGGATTTCCCAGCCGCCCTCGATCAGCAGGACGAAGGCGAGCCGGAACCAGATCGAGCGCTTCGGGAAGAGCCAGCGCGACAGCGCGTAGAACAGGAAGCCGTGGATGATGTGCGAGGGCGTGTACCAGTCCGAGATATGCTGGGAATTCTCTGAGCTGACCACGACGCCGTGCCAAAGCTTGACGTAACCGCAGGTGCAGATCGCCGGATGACCCTCGATGTGGAGCGCCAATGCCTGTAAGCAAAGAATGGCGGCCGCCACGGCGAGGCCAGTCTTCCATGTCAGCGCAAAAGGCGCAGCCTTGCCGTCATTTGCCACGCTCATATGTCCTCCTCGGCATTGATGGCCATCAGCATCACGTCGCCATAGCGCGATGTTCTGCGGTCGATCTCATGGAATCCCGCCTTTTCATAGGCGCGGACGGCACGGGCATTGTCCGGATGCGGATCGATGACGACGCGCGGCGCGCCCTCGGCGAACAGTTCCTCCACGAACTGCCGCACGATCGCCGAACCATGGCCGATGCCGACCATCTCCGCCGGCCCGATCGAGAGATCTATGCCGAGCGTGCCGAAAGGCTGGTCCGAATAGGGATGTTCGTCTTCCAGATGCGGATCGTAGCTTTGCAGATAGGCGATCGGCTTGCCGGAAAGCTCGACGATCAGCGGCTCGACCGAAACGCTGTCGATATGGTCCCGGATGGAGGCGATCCCGGCCTCGGGATCGTCCCACCATTCGGCGACATGCGGCCCGGCCAGCCAGCCGGCGACAAGCGGAAGGTCTGCTTCCGTCAGCGGCCGAAAGTCGTAGCGCGCCGCCGGCCTGCCGGACGGCTTCACGCGGCCGCGCCCTCAATGGTCTCGACCACGAAATTGTTGTTGGTGTAGACGCAGATGTCGGAAGCGATCTGCATCGCCTTTCTGGCGATTTCCTCGGCGTCCTTGTCGGTGTCGATCAGCGCGCGCGCGGCGGCCAGCGCATAGTTGCCGCCCGAGCCGATCGCCATCACGCCCTGCTCCGGCTCCAGCACGTCGCCGTTTCCGGTCAGCGCCAGAGAGACGCTCTTGTCCGCCACCAGCATCATGGCTTCGAGGCGACGCAGATAGCGGTCGGTGCGCCAGTCCTTGGCGAGCTCCACCGAGGCGCGCATCAACTGGTCCGGGTATTGCTCGAGCTTGGCCTCCAGCCGCTCAAGCAGGGTGAAGGCGTCGGCGGTGGCGCCGGCGAAGCCGGCGATCACGCTGCCGCCCTTGCCGATGCGGCGCACCTTTCTGGCGTTACCCTTCATGATCGTCTGGCCGAGGCTCACCTGGCCGTCGCCGGCGATCACCACCTTGCCGCCCTTGCGCACCGTCACGATGGTCGTGGCGTGCATGGTCAGTTCATTCGACATTGCTGCTCCGTTTGCGCCCGGCCCCGTCAGGCAGCCGCGCGGTACGAGTGATGTTGACGTTTATGTATGCAAAGGCCCGTCATTTGCAAACCTGCCCGTCAGGACGGCATTCGCCGGTTTTGCCGATTGGCAATCGCCGGATCATGCTGCTAGAAGGCTTTCGTTTTCAAGCGCCCGTCCTCAGGGACGCGGCCCAGCCAGAGCGAAGCCAGGATAAGGCTATGACCGCCCGTTCCGCCCAGACCAGCCGCAAGACGAAAGAAACGGAGATTTCGGTCTCCGTCGATCTCGACGGCGTCGGAAAATCCGACATCGCCACCGGCGTCGGCTTCTTCGATCACATGCTCGACCAGTTGTCGCGGCATTCGCTGGTCGACATGACGGTCAGGGCCAAGGGCGACCTGCATATCGACGACCACCACACGGTGGAAGACACCGGCATCGCGCTCGGCCAGGCGATCGCCAGGGCACTCGGCGAGCGGCGCGGCATCATGCGCTACGCCTCGATCGACCTCGCCATGGACGAGACGCTGACCTCGGCGGCGATAGATGTGTCGGGCCGGCCTTTCCTGGTCTGGAACGTCGCTTTCTCGTCGCCCAAGATCGGCACGTTCGACACCGAATTGGTGCGCGAGTTCTTCCAGGCGCTGGCGCAGCACGCCGGCATCACGCTCCACATCAACAACCGCTACGGCGCCAACAACCACCACATCGCCGAGACCTGCTTCAAGGCGGTGGCGCGGGCGCTCAGGGCGGCGCTCGAACAGGATCCGCGCCAGCCTGACGCCGTTCCCTCCACCAAGGGATCGCTGAAGGGGTAGCGGCCGATGACGGGCTATGTCGTGATGGAGAAGCCCGGCCGTGACGGCGTGGCCGACGTGGCCTTCGTGCGCGACGCTTTCTCCTGGATCGCGTTCATCGTGCCGCCGCTGTGGCTGCTGTTCCATCGGCTGTGGGGCGAGGCGCTGATCGTCTTTCTCGCGCTCGGCGTGCTCTCGCTTGCCGGCGAGCAGGCCGGCTGGGGTCTGGCAGGCTCTCTGCTGACGCTTCTGGTCTCGCTCTATGTCGGCCTGGAAGGCCAGGGGATGCGGCTGGCGGCCCTCCACCGCCGCGGCCGGCGCGAATGGGGGGCTGTCGAGGCCCGCACGCTGTTCGATGCCGAAACGCGCTACGCCGCCGAGCGCGGCGAGGCGGCCGATGGGGCCGGAGCGGAGCCGGCGCCGCGCATAGTGCCTGCTGCCGCGCCCCGCGCGACGCATCCCGGCCTTGTCCTGGGTCTCGGGCCGACGCAGGGAAGGGCCTGACATGCGTGTCGCCATCATCGACTACGGCTCCGGCAATCTGCGCTCGGCGACGAAGGCGTTCGAGCGGGCCGCGCGCGAGGCTGGTATTGCTGCCGAGATCGACCTGACGGCCGACGCCGGGCGGGTGCTCTCCGCCGACCGCGTCGTGTTGCCGGGCGTCGGCGCCTATGCCGACTGCGCCGCCGGCCTGCATGCGGTTCCCGGCATGTGGGAAGCGGTCGAGGAAGCGACCGGGCCGAGGGCGCGGCCGTTTCTCGGCATCTGCGTCGGCATGCAGTTGATGTCCGAGCGCGGGCTGGAGAAGACCGTCACGCCGGGCTTCGGCTGGATCGCCGGCGATGTGAAGGAGATCACGCCGTCCGATCCCGCTCTGAAGATCCCGCAGATCGGCTGGAATACGATCGAACTGAAGCGCGACCACCCGCTGTTTGCCGGCATCCCCACCGGCCCGGCCGGGCTGCATGCCTATTTTGTCCATTCCTACCATCTCGACGCGCGCGATCCGGGCGAGGTGCTGGCCGTCGCCGACTATGGCGGGTCGGTCACGGCGGCTGTCGCCAACGGCAACCGCGCCGGCACCCAGTTCCATCCCGAGAAGAGCCAGGCACTCGGCCTGGCGCTGATCGCGAATTTCCTGAGGTGGAAGCCATGAAGAAGGGCTACTGGATCGCGATGGTGTCGATCACCGATCCCGAACACTACAAAGACTATATCGCCGCCAACGCCGCGGCGTTCGGGAAGTTCGGCGCCCGGTTCCTGGCGCGCGGCGGCGGGGCGGAGTTTCCGGAAGGTTTCCCGGCCACGCGCACCGTGATCATCGAATTCGAGTCCTACGAAACCGCGCTCGCCTGTTACCGTTCGCCCGAATATGCGGCCGCCCTTCGCATCCGCCGCCTGGCTGCGACCGCGCATGTCGCCATTGTCGAAGGCGTCTAGGACGTCCATATCTTCCAGATTCGAGGCAGACAGACCAGTGATCCTCTTTCCCGCCATCGACCTGAAGGACGGCCAGTGCGTGCGCCTGCGCCACGGCGACATGGCGACCGCCACCGTCTACAACGAAGACCCCGCCGCGCAGGCGCGCGCCTTCGAGTCGCAGGGGTTCGAATGGCTGCATGTCGTGGACCTGAACGGCGCCTTCCGGGGCGCCAGCGTCAACAGCGCCACCGTCGGCGCGATCTTGAAGGCGACGAAGAACCCGGTGCAGCTCGGTGGCGGCATCCGCACGTTGGCCGAGATCGAGGACTGGCTCGCCCGCGGGCTCGCCCGCGTCATCCTCGGCACCGTCGCCGTGCGTGATCCGGACCTCGTGAAGGATGCCTGCCGCAGGTTTCCCGGCCAGGTCGCGGTCGGCATCGACGCGCGCGGCGGCAAGGTCGCGGTGGAGGGCTGGGCCGAATCCTCCTCGCTCGGCGTCGTCGAACTGGCGCAGAAGTTCGAGGGCGCCGGCGTCGCCGCCATTATCTACACCGACATCGATCGCGACGGTGTGCTGAGCGGCATCAACTGGCGTTCCACCATCGATCTGGCGGATGCGGTCTCCATCCCCGTCATCGCGTCGGGCGGGCTCGCCTCGCTCGACGACATCCGCCGCATGACCGAGCCGGACGCGCGAAAGCTGGCCGGCGCCATTTCCGGCCGGGCGCTCTATGACGGCCGCATAGACCCGCTCGAGGCGCTCGCCATCCTGCGCGCCGCAAGCATTTAGGACAGTCATGAAAGTCACCATCATTCTCGCCTCCTACGACAGCGGCCACTATCACGGCGGCTGCGGTCAGGGTCCCGACGCCATCATCGCCGGCGGCCTGGTGGACGAGCTTGCCCTGCACGGCCACGAGGCGACGGTGGAGGACATCGAGAAGGTGACCGAGGACGACGAGCAGGCGCGCGAGGTCAGCACCGGCTTCGCCGTCTGCGATGCGGTGGCCGGGCATGTCGCCGGCGCGATCGGCCTTGGGCAGTTCCCGATCGTGCTTGCCGGCAACTGCCTGACCACCGCCGGTGCCGTCGCTGGCGAGCAGGCGGATTCGGTCGTCTGGTTCGACCAGCACGCCGACCTGAATACGCCCGAGACCTCGACCAGCGGCTTCCTGGACGGCATGGCGGTGGCGACGCTGCTCGGCAGGTGCTGGCGGCCGCTCGCCGGCGCCATCCCCGGCTTTGCGCCGATCGAGCCGCAGCGCGTCATGCTGGTCGGCGTGCGCGACGTCGATCCCGCCGAAGAGGGGCTTCTCAAGGAGCAGCCCATCCTGAGCGTGCAATGTTCCGAGGCGGCCGGCAAGGCGGCCAGTCTGATGGAAGCGGGCGCCCGCCGAACCCATCTTCATATTGATCTCGACGTTCACGATCCCGAGGTGCTTCAGGTCAACCGTTACGCCGCGCCGGGCGGCCCGTCGCCGGACCAGCTCCGCAAGGCCGTCATCGGTGCGGCGAACGCCCTGCCGATCGTCGGCGTCACGCTGTCCGCCTATGACCCGATCGTCGATCCGAGCGGCGAGGTGCCGCCGGTGGTCGGCAAGCTGCTGATCGACCTGCTCGACACGCTGGAGAAGCGCTGATGCCGAAGGCCCGCGTCATTCCCTGTCTCGACGTGAAGGACGGCCCGCGTCGCCCGCAGCCGCAGGGCGGCGAGGACGCGCAATCGAGAAAGGCGGTCGTCCTGTGGGCCTGAAATCGCGCGTCATCCCTTGTCTCGACGTGAAGGACGGCCGCGTCGTCAAGGGCGTCAACTTCGTCGACCTGATCGACGCCGGCGATCCGGTCGAGGCGGCCAAGGCCTACGATGCGGCGGGCGCCGACGAACTGTGCTTCCTCGACATCACCGCGTCGTCCGACAATCGCGAAACGATCTTCGACGTCGTGGCGCGCACGGCCGAGCAATGCTTCATGCCGCTGACGGTGGGCGGCGGCGTGCGCGCGGTCGCCGACATCCGCAGGCTGCTCCTGGCCGGCGCCGACAAGGTTTCGATCAACACGGCGGCGGTGAAGAATCCCGATTTCGTCGCCGAGGCGGCTGACAAGTTCGGCAACCAGTGCATCGTCGTCGCCATTGACGCCAAGAAGGTCTCTGCCGCCGGCGAGGCGGATCGCTGGGAGATCTTCACGCATGGCGGCCGCGAGAAGACCGGCATCGATGCGGTGGAATTCGCCGCCAGGGTGGTCGATCTCGGCGCGGGAGAGATCCTGCTCACCTCAATGGACCGCGACGGCACCAAGGCCGGCTACGACATCGCGCTGACGCGGGCGGTGGCCGACGCGGTGCGCGCGCCGGTGATCGCCTCCGGAGGCGTCGGCACCCTCGACCACATGGTGGACGGTATTCGCGAAGGCCATGCGACGGCGGTACTCGCCGCTTCGATTTTCCACTTCGGCACCTATTCGGTTCGCGAGGCCAAGGCCTATATGGCGTCCGCCGGCCTGCCGATGCGGCTGGACTCGGCAACCGGCGCGCCGTAAACGGCCTCATGACCGAATTTTCGCTGTCCGATCTGGAAACGATCATCGCCGGGCGTGCCTGTTCCGGCGACCCGCAATCGTGGACGGCGAAGCTGTTTGCGCAAGGCATGGACAAGGCGGCCCAGAAAATGGGCGAGGAGGCCGTCGAGGCCGTCATCGCCGCCGTCAGGGGAGATGCCGAGGCACTCGTTTCGGAGAGCGCGGATCTTCTCTATCATTGGCTGGTTGTCCTCGCAGTCGCCGGGGTGCCGTTGTCCAGCGTGATGGCCGAACTCGAGCGCCGCACGGGCCGGTCCGGCATCGCCGAGAAGGCTTCGCGCCAAGGCGGCGGCAAAGGCGGCGACTAACCGACGGGAGGGAAGGGCACGCGATGGATCAGCTTGCGCCCACCGAGAAATATTCGCCTTATCTGTTCTTTTCCGCCGAGGAGTGGGCGGCGTTCCGCGCCGACACGCCGCTGACCCTGACCGAAGACGAGATCGACCGGCTTCGTTCTCTCAACGATCCGATCGACCTCGAGGAGGTCAAGCGCATCTATCTGTCGCTGTCGCGCCTGCTGTCGGCCCATGTCGAGGCGAGCCAGCTTCTGTTTCGCCAGCGCCAGCTCTTCTTCAACAAGCAGATGGTGGTGAAGACGCCCTTCATCATCGGCATCGCCGGCTCGGTCGCGGTGGGGAAGTCCACCACGGCGCGCGTGCTGAAGGAACTGCTCGCCCGCTGGCCCTCCAGCCCCAAGGTGGACCTCGTCACCACCGACGGCTTCCTGCTGCCCAACGAGGTGCTGCGCCGCGAGAACCTGATGGAGCGCAAGGGTTTCCCCGAAAGCTACGACATCGGCGCGCTGCTGCGCTTCCTGTCAGGCATCAAGGCCGGCTTGCCGGACGTGCGCGCGCCGCTCTATTCGCACCTCACCTACGACGTGCTGCCGGGCGCCTTCGCCGCGATCGACCGGCCCGACATCCTGATCTTCGAGGGCATCAACGTGCTGCTTCCCGGCAGGCTGCCGGCGGACGGCAAGATCGTGCCCTTTCTGTCCGATTTCTTCGACTTCTCGATTTACATCGACGCCGACGAGACCCTGATCCACGACTGGTACATCGCCCGCTTCATGCGGCTGCGCGAGACCGCCTTCGTCAATCCGGATTCCTTCTTCCACCGCTATTCGCAACTTTCCGAAAGCGCCGCCCGAGCGATCGCCGAAGGGCTGTGGACGAACATCAACCTGAAGAACCTGCGCGAGAACATCCTGCCGACCCGCCCGCGCGCCGACCTCATCCTCAGGAAGGGACCCGACCACCTGATCGAGGAAGTGGCGCTGAGGAAGCTGTAGGGATTGCCCGACCCTACTCTTTATGTGGCTTGAGCGCCCGAAACCTGACCGATAATTCCCGGCAGCCGATACTTAGCGTGAACTTGCCGGCGCAGCACCTGCGTAACAACCGCTATCGAGATCGTCGTGACCAGAAAACCGGCCACGATGTCCGTGACATAGTGGCCACCGTTGGAGACTGCAGAGACCGCCATCAGCACGTTCAGGGCGGCAAATGGATACCGAAGCGATTTTAACGGCCATGCGGCCCAACCGCAGAGAAGAGCGGCCGCCGCATGCACGGACGGGAAGGTCACGATCCCGGACGCATTGGCCAATGAGAGCGTGAACGTCGGCGCGCTCCGTACCGCCAAGAAGTCATGAAGGAAGGCAAAGCCATAGTGGACGTTGATGCTATTCAACTGTGACTGGGATATTTCATGGGCCGCATAAGTGCCCAGCGCCGGAAACCAGATCGATATGATGGAAGAAGTATAGCAGATAACGCCATAGGCGAAGATCATGCGGTAACTGCGTTCCTGGTGTCCCGCGATCCCGAGCAGGAGGGGCAGGGTCAGCAACTGGAAGGAAATGGACGAATAGGCATACTGCAAAGCGTTGGCCAGATCGGGGTGCCCATCCACGAAGCCAATGAAAACCGTCCAGTCGATACCCATGACGCCGTCTGCATATGCCAGCAATTCGTCCGCAAGCGGGTAGTCGAGCGACATGGCCAGATAGGTCGAGACAAGGATGGGAACGGTCATGAAGAGGCCGAGCATGACGGCTTCAAGCCCTGGTGCAAGCCGATCCATACCGCGCTTCCAGCAGTAGCCGGCGCACGCACCGGCGATACCGGTCACGAAGGCGATTCTACCGAGGTCCGTGCCGGTGAAGGTGATTTTGCTGAACGGAAGCAACGCGAATACAGCCAGGGTACTTATCGCGGTAAACCACAACGCCAGTCGGCGTGCTTCCTTCGCGTATACGTCCAAGAGATCGATCCCGGTTCCGCCACGTGTGACTACACTATGGGGCCTTAAAATATCGCTACGAAAACGCGTCGGATGCGACCGGATCAGCCCGTCACCCGCCTCAGTGTCAGGTTGATCCGCCCTTCGCTCTTCAGCAGCGTCGACGTGCCGGGATAGATACGGTCGACGCCGTGGAAGGCGAGGCGGCTTTCTCCGCCGAGCACGACCACGTCGCCCGAATGCAGCCGCAGCGATGCTGTCGGGTCGCTGCGCCGGGTGCCGCCGATGCGGAACAGGCAATCGTCGCCGAGCGAGACCGAGACGACCGGCGCCGCCAATTCCTGTTCGTCGTGGTCCTGGTGCAGGCCCATGCGGGCGCCGGCCGGATAGAAGTTGATCAGGCAGGCCTGCGGCGGATCGGGATAGTCCGCCACGTCGCGCCACAGATCGAACAGCCGGTCGGGGATCGGCGGCCACGGCGCGCCGGTGACGGGATGGGTCTCCTGATAGCGATAGCCGCGCTCCTTGTCGGTCATCCATCCGAGTGGGCCGCAATTGGTCATGCGCACGCTCATCGGCTTTCCCGTGCCGGGCATCGCAGGTACATAGAGCGGGCTGGCGCGCACGACCGCGCGCACCTCCTCCACGAGGGCGTGCTGCGCATCGCGGTCGAGAAGGCCCAGCAGATGGCGGAAGCCTTGCGGCAAGACCGGCATTGCGTCTCCAAAAGGGACAAAACTGCCCCGTATTCGATCCTGGACTCTGAAAAGCGAAACGGCGACCCGAAAGTCGCCGTCCACGCCGAATTCCACTACCGCCCTGAAAGGGCACCGGATTGCAGCCTGTCGCGTGAAACAGGGTGCACGCGACAGGCTGCAAGTCGCTTGTTTTTGTCCCTGTCCCGAAGCCGCTGCCCGCCCCCGGAGGCGGGCTTTAATCCAGCGGCGGGATGCGCAGCACCTGTCCGGGATAGATCTTGTCGGGGTGCTTCAGCATCGGCTTGTTGGCCTCGAAGATCAGCGTATTCTTCGCGCCCTTGCCCTTGCCGTATTCCGCCTCGGCGATCTTCCACAGATTGTCGCCCTTCTTGACGGTGTAGAACACCGGTGCCTTCGCCGGCGCCGCGGCGGCGTCCGCCCCGACCTTCAACTCGTCGGCCTGGACTTTCGAGACGCCGAGCGTATTGCCGACCGCGATCACCGCCTTCTCGAAGATCGACTGGTCCTTGACATCGCCCTTCAGCACGGCGGTGTCGCCCTTGACCTCGACCTGCACGTTGTCGGTGCCGATCTTGTGGGAATCCAACTCCTTCTTCAGCGCCTCGGCCTTAGCCGCGTCGTCGTCATCGTCGCCCAAGCCGAGCTTCTCGCCGACGCCCTTGACGAAATCGAAAAATCCCATGCACGCCTCCTGCGTAGTTCGATACTTCAATAAGCTCCGCCGAGAAGAGTTTGGCATCCGCTCGCCGGAATTGAAAGCGCCTAGGCGTGGGTGCGGCGGCAGATCAATCCCGCTCGATCCGCCCGCGCAGCTTCTTCACCGTCGAGCGCCCCGCCTTTTCCTTGAGCCGACGTTCGACCGCCCCTTTCGAGGGGCGCGTCTTCCTGCGGGGCGGCGGCGGCGGTTCCGCCGCTCGCTCGACAAGGGCGACGAGCCGCTCGCGCGCATCGGCGCGGTTGCGCTCCTGGGTACGGAAGCGGTCGGCCTCGATGACGACCACGCCGTCCTTGGTGGCGCGCTGGCCGGCGAGTTTCAGGAGGTTCAGGCGCACGCGTTCCGAGAGCCCCGACGCATTGGCGGCGTCGAAGCGCAACTGCACGGCGGTCGCCACCTTGTTGACGTTCTGGCCGCCAGGCCCCGAGGCGCGGACGAAGTCCTCGCGAAGGTCTCCGGGACGGATGACCGCCTCGGGAGATATGACGATGTCGTCGCTGCTCATGGCGCAGTCATCGCCCGCCGCGCCGAAAAAGGAAAGGCCCGGACGGACCGGGCCTCGTGCGAAGCGCGGTCCGCGCCGCTATTCCGCCGCCTGCCTGACGGCGGGGGCGGCACTTCTCACGCTCGGATCCACATGGCCCTCGAACTTGGTGAAATTGTCGATGAACATGCCGACCAGCCGTTCGGCCTGGCGGTCGTAGGCTCCCCCGTCCGCCCAGGTTGCCCGGGGGTCGAGAATCTTCGGATCGAGGATGGCGCCGTCGACGTCCGGCACGGCGACCGGGACCGCGAAGCCGAAATGCGGGTCGGTGCGGAATTCGGCTTGCGCCAGCGAACCGTCGAGCGCGGCGCCCAGAAGCGCCCGCGTCGCCTTGATCGGCATGCGGCTGCCGGTGCCGAAGGCGCCGCCGGTCCAGCCGGTGTTGACCAGCCAGCAGTCGACCTTGTGGTCGGCGATGAGGCGGCGCAGGAGATTGCCGTATTCGGACGGGTGACGCGGCATGAAGGGCGCGCCGAAGCAGGTCGAGAACGTCGCTTCGGGCTCGGTCACGCCGCGCTCGGTGCCGGCCACCTTGGCGGTGTAGCCGGACAGGAAATGGTACATCGCCTGCGCCGGGGTCAGCCTGGCGATCGGCGGCATCACGCCGAACGCGTCGGCGGTCAGCATGATGATGTTCTTCGGATGGCCGGCGCTGCCGGTGGCGCTGGCGTTGGGGATGAAATCCAGCGGATAGGCGCAGCGCGTGTTCTCGGTCTTTGAGCCGTCGTTGAAGTCCGGCACGCGGTTCTCGTCGAGGACGACGTTTTCCAGTACCGTGCCGAAGCGCTGCGTCGTGGCGAAGATCTCGGGCTCGGCTTCGGCGGAAAGGCGGATGGTCTTGGCATAGCAGCCGCCTTCGAAGTTGAAGACGCCGGCTTCGCCCCAGCCATGCTCGTCGTCGCCGATCAGCGTGCGCGCCGGGTCCGCCGACAGCGTCGTCTTGCCGGTGCCGGACAGGCCGAAGAAGATGGCCGTGTCCCCCGTCGGCCCCTCGTTGGCCGAACAATGCATCGGCATCACGTCCTTTTCGGGCAGCAGGTAATTGAGCGCGGTGAAGACGGATTTCTTCATTTCGCCCGCATAGGCCGTGCCGCCGATCAGCACGATCATGCGGGTCAGGTCCAGCGCTATGACGGTCTCGGAGCGGGTGCCGTGGCGGGCGGGATCGGCTCGGAAGGACGGCAGGGCCATGATGGTCATCTTCGGGACGAAATGCGCCAGCGCCTCGGCGTCCGGGCGGATCAGAAGATTGCGGATGAACAGCGAATGCCAGGCGAGTTCGGTGACGACCCGGACCGGAAGGGCGTGCGCCGGATCGGCGCCGCCGATCAGGTCCTGCACGTAAAGATCCTTGTCGGCCGCATGCGTCAGGAAATCGGACAGCAGCAGGTCGAACTGCGCCGGCGTCATCGCCTTGTTGTTGTCCCACCACACGATGCCGTCGGTGGTTTCGTCGCGCACGACGAACTTGTCGTTCGGCGAGCGGCCGGTGTGCTGGCCGGTTTCGGCGACCAGCGCCCCATGCGCGGTCAGGCGCGCCTCGCTCCGGCGCAGCGCTTCCTCGCAGAGCGCGGCGGCCCCGAAATTGTAGCGGACGGTGCCGCTGGTGGCGATGCCGGCCGCCGTGATCGCGCAGGCTGGATTGCGAATGCCGAACTCCGACATGAAGTGTTTCCTCTTGGCTGCCGGCCGCTCGCGCCCGATGATTTGGCGAGGCCGTTTTCTAGGGGGCAGTTAGCGCCTCAACCAGAAAAGGCAAACAATATCAAATCATTAATCGATTTAAAAAATTTGAAAGTTGTTTAAATCGTTTAGATGTGCAAGTTTTCTTCGTGGAGCCCAAAGGATCGGCAGCACCGTGGCGTCCAATCTGCGCGAGGGTGCGCGCGAGGCTGCGATTGTGGACATGCGTAGGGCCGCCCTGTAGGAGGTCAATCGCCATGCCACATTTTGTACCTAATTTGTCCTGCAAAGGTCCCGTCTTCCAGAAAGAAGGGACGCCCGCTCATGAGGGAGCCGCTTGAAATGGCAACAATCGCGCTGGTCGATGACGATCGCAACATCCTCACTTCGGTGTCGATCGCTCTCGAGTCCGAGGGATATCGCGTGGAGACCTATACCGACGGCGCTTCCGCGCTCGAGGGCCTGGCGGCGCGGCCGCCCAACCTCGCCATCCTCGACATCAAGATGCCGCGCATGGACGGCATGGAACTGCTGCGCCGCCTGCGCCAGAAGTCGGATCTGCCGGTGATCTTCCTCACCTCCAAGGACGACGAGATCGACGAGCTTTTCGGTCTCAAGATGGGTGCCGACGACTTCATCAAGAAGCCGTTCTCGCAGCGCCTTCTGGTCGAGCGCGTCAAGGCGGTGCTGCGCCGCGCCAACGCCCGCGAAGCGGCGGCCAAGGCGCCCATGCAGCAGTCGAAATCGCTGGAGCGCGGCCAGCTCGTGATGGACCAGGAGCGCCACACCTGCACCTGGAAGGGCGAGCCGGTGACGCTGACCGTCACCGAATTCCTGATCCTGCATTCGCTCGCGCAGCGCCCCGGCGTCGTGAAAAGCCGTGATGCGCTGATGGATTCGGCCTATGATGAGCAGGTCTATGTCGACGATCGCACCATCGACAGCCACATCAAGCGGCTGCGCAAGAAGTTCAAGGCCGTCGACGACGACTTCGAGATGATCGAGACGCTTTACGGGGTCGGCTACCGTTTCCGCGAGGCGTAGGCGGAGCGTTCGATGGCGGTGGATGTCGAGAGGAACAGACCGGCGGCGGCCGCAAGGCGGCCGTTGCGGCCTTCGTTCCTCTCGAAGATCACGGTGCCGCTGCGTCGTTTCCTCGGCCATCACATCTTTTCCAGCCTGACCCGGCGCATCCTCTTCCTCAACCTCGCCGGCCTCGCCGTCCTCGTCACCGGCATCCTCTATCTCAACACCTTCCGCGACGGGCTGATCGATGCGCGCGTCGAAAGCCTGATGACGCAAGGCGAGATCATCGCCGGCGCCATCGCCGCCTCGGCCACCGTGGAGACGGATTCGATCTCGATCGATCCGGAAAAGCTGCTGGAATTGCAGGCTGGCGAAAGCGTCGGCCCCTCGACCGACCAGCTCGACAACCTCGACTTCCCCATCAATCCCGAACGCGTGGCGCCGGTGCTGCGGCGGCTGATCTCGCCGACCCGCACCCGCGCCCGCATCTACGACCGCGATGCCAACCTGCTTCTGGATTCGCGTCATCTCTATTCGCGCGGTCAGATCCTGCGCTATGAGATACCGCCGGTTGACGACGACAAGCCGAGCATCTCGGAGCGCATCGAGAAGTTCCTCTTCAATTTCTTCCGCAACAGGGACCTGCCCGTCTACAAGGAGCAGCCGGGCGGCAACGGCGCGGCTTTCCCCGAGGTCGTCAAGGCGCTGACCGGCAGCCCCTCGACCATCGTCAGGGTCTCCGAAAAGGGCGAGCAGATCGTATCCGTCGCAGTGCCGATCCAGCGTTTCCGCGCCGTGCTCGGCGTGCTGATGCTGTCCACCGAGGGCGGCGACATCGACAAGATCGTGTCGGCCGAGCGCAAGGCCATCCTGCGCGTGTTCGGCATTGCCGCTCTGGTCACCGCCATCCTGTCCCTGCTTCTCGCCTCGACCATCGCCAATCCCCTGCGCCGGCTCTCGGCGGCTGCCGTGCGCGTGCGCCGCGGCGTCAAGAGCCGCGAGGAGATTCCCGATTTCTCGGACCGCCAGGACGAGATCGGCAACCTTTCGATCGCCGTGCGCGACATGACCAACGCGCTCTACGCCCGCATCGACGCGATCGAGAGTTTCGCCGCGGATGTCAGTCACGAACTGAAGAACCCGCTGACCTCGCTGCGCAGCGCGGTGGAGACGCTGCCGCTCGCCAGGAACGAGGCTTCACGGGCACGGCTGCTCGAGATCATCCAGCACGACGTGCGCCGTCTCGACCGACTCATCACCGACATTTCCGATGCCTCGCGCCTCGATGCCGAACTCGCCCGCGAGGACGCCGGACGCGTCGATCTGGAGAAATTCATCACCGATCTCGTCTCCGTCTCGCGCGAGGTATCCCACCACAAGAGGCCGGTGGAGATCGAACTCAAGGTGAACAAGCCGCCGCAGGGCGTGAAGGGCTATTTCGTCCAGGGGCACGACCTCAGATTGGGGCAGGTCATCACCAACCTGATCGAGAACGCGCGCTCCTTCGTTCCAGAAGAGCATGGCCGCGTGGCCATATCGCTCGCACGATCGGGAAAGTCGATCATCGTCACGATCGACGACAACGGCCCCGGCATCCGCGCCGACAACATCGAGCGCATCTTCGAGCGCTTCTATACCGACCGGCCCGCCGGCGAGGCGTTCGGCCAGAATTCGGGGCTCGGCCTGTCGATCAGCCGGCAGATCGTCGAAGGTCACGGCGGCACGCTGACGGCTGAAAACATCCCCGGCGCCAAGCCGGGCGAAATCCGCGGCGCCCGCTTCGTCGTCACCTTGCCGGCCGACAATTGATGTGTCGTCACAGACCGGCATGAGACCCAACATCTACGGCACCGCCCTGCTGATCGGCGACCGCGGCGTCGTCATCACCGGCGCATCCGGCGCCGGCAAATCCATCCTGGCGCTCGCGCTCGCCGGACGCTTCGCGTCGCGCTGGACGCTGTGTCGCCTGGTGAGCGACGACCAGCTTCTCGTCACGGTCCGCCAGGGACGCGTGATCTGTCGTGCGCCCCCGGCCATCGCGGGAAAGGTGGAAGTGCGCGGCATTGGTCCGCAGGCGATTCCGTTCGAACCGGCCATGGTCGCCGATATGGTCGTCCGGCTCGTGCCGGCGGCGCAGGCGACGCGGTTGCAGGAGGACGGCGTCGAAGTGCTCGGTGGCGTGACGCTGCCCCGGATCGACGTTCCCGAGCGCGCTATCGAGGCCGCGGTTGCGATCGTCGCGGCGCGTCTCGGGCTTGCGCCATTCGCCTGAAATGCCCCGAATTTTTGCTGCAATGCGTCAAAATGGCCAACTCTGCCGCAATTTTGGGCTTGTCAACGGCTCGCGCCTCGACAAGATAGCGCTCCCGCCGCCGGAAAGGCCGGCGCCTAGACGATGAGCCCGTGAAGGGGCCGTGGCATCACCTGCCAGAAAGACGGGAGTCGCCTGAGAATGATCGGACTCGTGCTCGTCACGCACGGTCAACTGGCCAACGAGTTCCGCCACGCAGTGGAGCATGTGGTCGGCCCGCAGGACAACTTCGAGACCGTCGCCATCGGCGCCGATGACGACATGGAGCAGCGCCGCCGCGACATCGTCGACGCCGTTACGCGCGTCAACACCGGCGCTGGCGTGATCGTGCTGACCGACATGTTCGGCGGCACGCCGTCCAATCTCGCCATTTCGGTCATGGAATCGGGGCGCACCGAGGTCATCGCCGGCATGAACCTGCCGATGCTCATCAAACTCTCCAGCGTTCGCAAGGCTGACGATATGAAGGCGGCGCTCGAAGAGGCCCAGGCGGCGGGCCGCAAATACATCAACGTCGCCAGCCAGCTGCTGGCCAGCAAATGAGCGACGCCACCCCCGCCGCCGACGTCTTCGCCCGCGACGTGCGCATCGTCAACCAGCGCGGCCTGCATGCGCGTGCCTCGGCCAAGTTCGTCCAGGTCGCCGGCACTTTCGACGCGGCCGTGGAGGTCGAGAAGGACGGCGTTTCGGTCGGCGGCACCTCGATCATGGGCCTGATGATGCTGGCGGCCAGCCCCGGCTGCTCCATCCGCATTGTCGCGTCCGGCCCGGAAGCGGCTGCGGCGGTGGCTGCGCTGGCAGATCTCGTGGCCGATCGCTTCGGCGAGGAAATCTGAGGCCGGTGTCGTCATCGAATGCGTCGCCGTTGAATGGCCTGTCGCTGTCGAAGCCGCTGGCCGTTTTCGACGCCGGGATCGGCAGCTATGCCATCGTCGATCTCATCCGGCGTCGCCAGCCCCGGCGAGACATCCTCTATTTCGCCGACAGGGCCAGCTTCCCCTATGGCGGCAAGGACAGGGCCGCCCTTCTGGCAATCATCCGCGCCACCATCCGCTTCCTGCTCGACCATGAGCCGGAGGCGATCGTGCTGGCGTCGAACGCGCCGTCGCTCATGGTCCTCGACGATGTGAAGGGTAGCTGCTCCGTCCCCATCTACGGTGTCGCGCCTCCGCTCGAAGAGGCCCTGGCACGCAGTCGAAGCGGCATGGTCGGCATGATGGGCGTGCGTTCGCTGATCGAAAGCGCCGAATTGCCCGGCTTTGTCCGCGGCCGGGTTCCAGATCCTGAACACGTAGCGCTGATCGAAGCCTCCGACATGGTCGACCTGGTCGAAAGCGGCGCATTCCTGTCGGACCCGGAGCGGACGCAAAAGGCGGTGACGGCATTCACGGCCGCGATCGCGACGCGCTGGCCCGCGATCGACGTTCTGACGCTCTCCAGCACCCATCTGCCCTGGCTGCGCCCCTTCTTCGAGCAGGCGCGCCCGGACTGGCTGTTTCTCGACCCGGCCGAAGCCGTTGCGGCCGCCCTGCCGTTGCCTCGCAGCGGGACTGGGCGGACCGTCGCGCTCGTCACCGAAAGCCGGACCTATACGGTCGCCGGATTCCGGAAAATGCTGGACAAGCTTGGCGTCATGCTGGATTTGCGGGTCGTCGATCCGCCGCCCCGGCCGTCCTGACGATATATGCAGATAAAGATTTCTTTATATCCCATTGCCGTTCGGAGCCCGATCTGCTAGTCAGACCGCCGATTTCGCGCCATTCCCGCGCCTTCGGCGTCGGCGCCCTCACAACGGATTTCACTGGAGCACTGCCATGACGGATCGCAAGGATTACGTGGTCGCCGATATTTCGCTGGCCGACTGGGGCCGCAAGGAAATCGAGATCGCCGAGACCGAAATGCCGGGCCTGATGGCCACGCGCGAGGAATTCGGCCCCAGCCAGCCGCTGAAGGGCGCGCGCATCAGCGGCTCGCTGCACATGACCATCCAGACGGCCGTGCTGATCGAGACGCTGACGGCGCTCGGCGCCGAAGTCCGCTGGGCGTCGTGCAACATCTTTTCGACGCAGGACCAGGCCGCCGCCGCGATCGCCGCTTCCGGCGTGCCGGTCTTCGCGGTCAAGGGCGAGACGCTCGAGGAATACTGGACCTACACGGACCAGATCTTCCAGTGGAACGACGGGCAGCCGTCCAACATGATCCTCGACGACGGCGGCGACGCCACCATGTATATCCTGCTCGGCGCGCGCGCCGAGGCCGGCGAAGACGTGCTGTCGAACCCTGGCAGCGAGGAAGAGGAAGTGCTGTTCGCCCAGATCAGGAAGCGCATGAAGGCGTCGCCTGGCTTCTTCACAAAGCAGCGTGAGGCCATCCGCGGCGTCACCGAGGAGACCACGACGGGTGTCAACCGTCTCTACCAGCTTCAGAAGAAGGGCCTGCTGCCCTTCCCGGCGATCAACGTCAACGATTCGGTCACCAAGTCGAAGTTCGACAACAAGTACGGCTGCAAGGAATCGCTGGTCGACGGCATCCGCCGGGGCACCGACGTGATGATGGCCGGCAAGGTCGCCGTCGTCTGCGGCTACGGCGATGTCGGCAAGGGCTCGGCCGCGTCGCTCGCCGGCGCCGGCGCCCGCGTCAAGGTGACCGAGGTCGATCCGATCTGCGCCCTGCAGGCGGCAATGGACGGTTACGAGGTGGTGACGCTGGAAGACGCGGCGCCGACCGCCGACATCGTCATCACCACCACCGGCAACAAGGACGTCATCACGCTCGACCACATGCGGGCGATGAAGGACATGGTCATCGTCGGTAATATCGGCCATTTCGACAACGAGATTCAGGTCGCCGCGCTGCGCAACCTGAAATGGACCAACGTCAAGCCGCAGGTCGACATGATCTCCTTCCCGGACGGCAAGCGCATGATCCTCCTGTCGGAAGGCCGCCTGCTCAACCTCGGCAACGCCACGGGCCATCCGAGCTTCGTCATGTCGGCGTCCTTCACCAACCAGGTGCTGGCGCAGATCGAGCTGTTCACCAAGAAGGGCCAATACGAGAACCAAGTCTATGTCCTGCCGAAGCACCTCGACGAGAAGGTGGCGAAGCTCCATCTCGGCAAGCTCGGCGCCAAACTGACCACGCTGTCGAACGAGCAGGCCGCGTATATCGGCGTTACGCCGCAGGGACCGTTCAAGGCGGAACACTACCGCTATTAATTCAACTTTTATTAATCACAACATATTGTGGCCGGGCGATTGACAGATCGCCCGGCCTTATTTTTGCGCGCCGCGCCGCTTCCCGGCGATTCGCCGAGACGGTATTGTGGGGTGATTCGCGATCGCGCGGCCGGCGGGAAGTTCGCCTTTTCACTGGCCGGAACGAGGTGCGGCTTTCCGGGTATCGAGGCGTTCGTAGCGTGTTTTATCGGCGCGGCGTTGCGGATTCGGGGAGGGCCGCGGTCGCGATCAGGCGGCTTGGATCAGGCGGCGGAGAGGACCAGGACATGCCGGGGGAATGCCCGCTTCGCGCGGGAACGGCCGTTTCCGGCGGCCACATCGATTCGGCGGCCAAGGCCGCAGGCAAACCGCGCCGGCACGCGGGCCGCATGGCATTGGTGGCCGGTACGGCGCTCGGCTGGCTGCTCCCTGTGGGGTCAGCCGTGGCGGCGGGCTCAGCCGCGCAGCTGAGCGCGGTCGACGTGATCCAATTCGCCGTCGTCTCCGGCGTCATGGGAGCCGCGCTCCTGTCGGCGATCTTCCTCATTCGCGAGCGTGGCCGCACGGCTGCCGAGAATGTCGGGCTTCGCAGCCGTCTGGCCGACGTGAACGCGGCGTTGCAACGCTCGGAATCGATGCTCAATCTGCGCGAACAGCGCGTCGTCGTCTGGTCTGCCGACAATCGCAAGCCCGAACTGGTGGGGTCCCTGCCTTCCGAAAGCGGCGCGCCGGAGGATCGTGCCGGGTTCCTCGCCTTCGGTCGCTGGCTGGCGCCACGCTCAGCCGCCTCGCTGGAGCGGGCGATCGCCGCGCTGCGCGAAACCGGCGCGGCCTTCGATCTCGCCGTCGAGACCCAGATCGGGACGCCGCTGGAGGTGCAGGGGCGCAAGAACGCAACCCATGTGATGGCGCGTTTTGCCTCGCTTTCCGACGTTCAGCGCGGCAGCGCGCGGCTCAAGATCGAGAATCAGCGCCTGTCGGCGGACCGCGACATTCTGCTCGGCCTGATGAACGCGCTTCCCATGCCCTTCTGGCTGCGCATGGCCGACGGGCAGCTCAAATGGGTGAACCGTGCCTATGCCGATGCCGTCGAGGCCACGGACGGAGAGGCGGCCGTGCGCGAAGGCAAAGAGTTCCTCGGCGGCCAGTCGCGCGAGGCGATTGCCGATCAGCACAGGTCCAATCCGGTCTTCACCCAGACGCTCTCGACGGTCATCGGCGGCGACCGCCATATGTTCGCGGTCACCGATTTCGCCGCTGCCGACGGGTCGGCCGGACTGGCCAGCGACGTCAGCGCCATCGAGGCGGTGCGCGAGGAATACGGCCGCACCGTCCGCAGCCATGCCGACACGCTCGATCAATTGAACACGGCCGTCGCGACTTTCGACGCGGACCAGAAGCTGCGCTCCTTCAACCAGGCTTTCCAGAAACTCTGGGGACTGGATGCCGCCTTCCTCAACAGTGCGCCCGAAAACGCGCTCCTGCTCGACAGGCTGCGCGCCGAGGGCACCATCGCCGAGCAGCCGGAGTGGCGGCGCTGGAAGGAAAATCTCCTGTCCGCCTATCGCGCGGTCGAGCCGCAGGAGCACTGGTGGCACCTGCCCGACGGCAAGACCATCCGCGTCGTCGCCAATCCGCAGCCCAAGGGCGGCGTGACATGGGTTTTCGAGAATCTGACCGAGAAGATCGACCTTGAAAGCCGCTACCAGACGGCGGTGCGCGTGCAGGGCGAGACGATCGACAATCTCGCCGAAGGCGTGGCGGTGTTCGGCCCCGACGGGCGCCTGCGCCTGTCCAATCCGGCTTTCGCCGCGCTGTGGCGGTTGCAACAGAGCGACCTGCGCCCGCAGATGCACGTCTCGCTGATCCGCGACCTGTGCGAGCGCAGCGCCAAGGACAGTCCCTGGCCCGGCTTCGTCGCCGCCGTCACCGGCTTCGACGAGGAGCGCCGCGACCGGCACGGCCAGACCGAGCTGGTCGGCGGCAGCGTGCTGCGATTCGCCGTCATCCACCTGCCCAATGGCCAGGTCATGATCACCTTCGTCGACATCACCGACAGCGTGAATGTCGAGCGGGCGCTGAAGGACAAGAACGAAGCGCTTCTGAAGGCGGACCATCTCAAGAACGAGTTCGTGCAGCACGTCTCCTACGAGTTGCGCTCGCCGCTGACCAACATCATCGGCTTCACCGAACTGCTGTCACTGCCGGCCACGGGGCCGCTTACCGGCAAGCAGCGCGAATATCTGGAACATATCGGCTCGTCGTCGTCGGTGCTGCTCACCATCGTCAACGACATCCTCGACCTGGCGACGGTCGACGCCGGCATCATGCAGCTCGACATCTCCGAGGTGGAGGTCGGCCGTGCCATCGCCGCCGCGGCCGAACTCGTGGCCGACAGGCTGGAGGAGCACGCCATCAGCCTTGTCGTCGAGGCCGCCGGCGCGCCAAGAAGCTTCCACGGCGATGAGACGCGCATCCGCCAGATTCTCTATAACCTGCTCTCCAATGCGGCCAACTACGCGCCGGAGAACAGCACGGTCACGCTCGCCTGCCGCCATGTCGCCGCCGGCGTCGAGTTCTCCGTGCACGACGACGGCCCGGGCATGGCGCCCGACGTGCTCGAAACCGTGTTCAAGCGCTTCGAGCCGCGCGCCAACGGCGGCCGCCGCCGCGGCGCCGGCCTCGGCCTCTCCATCGTCAAGAGCTTCGTCGAACTGCACGGCGGCACGGTGCGCATCGAGACCGGCGAGAATCGCGGAACCACGGTGATCTGCACCTTCCCGGATGTGCCGTCCGGGATGCGCGAAGCCGCCGAGTAGCCTGCCACATGGCGGCGACGACGCTGGAGCGCTTTCTTGCCGACGAGGCCGCGACGCTTCGCCTGGGCGAGGATCTCGCCATGGTGCTCAAGGCCGGCGACGTGCTGGCGCTGCGCGGTGATCTCGGCGCGGGCAAGTCGACGCTGGCGCGCGCGCTGATCCGGGCTCTGGCCGACGATGCGGCGCTCGACGTGCCGAGTCCCACCTTCACGCTTGTCCAGAGCTACGACACGGCGCCGCCGGTGCATCATTTCGACCTCTATCGGCTGGGCGATCCGTCCGAGCTGGACGAGTTGGGCTTCGATGAGGCTTCCGACGGTGGCGCCGCGCTCGTCGAATGGCCGGAGCGCGCCGCCGGCCGGCTGCCGGCGAACACCCTCACGATCGACCTGCCGCATGAAGGCGACGGCAGGACGGCTCGCCTGACCGGTCCCAATTCCGTGGTGGAGCGTTTCGCCCGCTCCCTTGCCATGCGCGATTTTCTCGGGCGCGCCGGATGGGGCGAGGCTGCCCGCCGCCGCTTCGTCGGTGATGCTTCCGCGCGTTCCTACGAGATCGTGCGGCTGGCCGGCGCACCGCCGCGCGTGCTGATGAACGCACCGCCGCTCGTGCTCGGGCCGCAGGTGCGCGGCGACAAGGCCTATGCCGAGATCGCCCACACGTCGCGCGACATCGCCGCCTTCGTCGCAATCGACAAGGCGCTGGCAAAGGCCGGCGTGACGGTGCCGGAGATTTATGCCGACGACCTTGGCCAGGGTTTTGCCCTGCTGGAGCATCTGGGTTCAGGCAATTTCCTCGATGCCGAAGGCAGGCCGGTACGTGGGCGCTATACCGCCGCCGCCGAACTGCTGGCTTTCATGCACGCGCAATGCTGGTCCTACGATATGGAGGTCCGGCCGGGCGTCCGCCATGTCGTGCCGCCCTTCGACCGAGACGCCATGATGATCGAGGCGGACCTGCTGGTCGACTGGTATGTTCCCGCCGTCACCGGTGCCCCCGCCGGCGAGGCATTGCGCGCGGCATTCCGCCACGAATGGGACGTGCTGATCGATCGTATGGCCGGCAGTGAAACGACGCTGATGCTGCGCGATCTCCATTCGCCGAACATCGTCTGGCGCGACGATCGCGCCGGCTTCGACCGCCTGGGCATCCTCGATTTCCAGGACGCGCTGGTCGGCCCTCCCGCCTACGATGTCGCTTCCCTTGCCATGGATGCGCGCGTGACGGTGCCTGAGGACATCGAACAGGCCACGCTCGCCGCCTATATCGCGGCGCGCAAGGAAGCCGGCGCCTTCGACGAGGACCATTTCCGCGAGGCTTATGCCATCATGGCGGCGCAGCGAAACTCCAAGATCCTCGGGATTTTCGTGCGCCTCGACCGGCGCGACGGCAAGCCCGCTTATCTGAAGCACCTGCCGCGCATCCGCGCCTATCTGCGCCGCGCGGTCGCGCATCCGGCATTGGCCGGCCTGCGCGCCTTCTACGAGGAGCATGGCATTCTAGAGGAGCGGGTGCTGTGAGCACGAAACGGACGCCGAACGTTGCGATGGTGCTTGCCGCCGGTCTCGGCAAGCGCATGCGCCCCATCACCGACACGATGCCCAAACCCCTCGTCAAGATCGCCGGCAAGGCGCTTCTCGACTGGGGCCTTGATTCGCTGGTGGCGGCCGGCGTGGAGAAGGCGGTCGTCAACGTCCACTATCTGCCCGAACAGATCGTCAGGCATCTGGCCGGCCGTGCCCGTCCTCGCATCGTCGTCTCCGATGAAAGCGCCGGCCTGCTCGATTCGGCCGGCGGCATCGTCAAGGCGCTCGGCGAACTCGGGCCGGCACCGTTCTTCGTCCTGAACGCCGATACGTTCTGGATCGACGCCGGGCAGTCGAATCTGGAGCGCCTCGCCCTTGAATGGGACGCCGGGCGGATGGATATTCTGCTCATGCTCGCATCTCTCGACTTGGCGACCGGACACAGCGGCAGCACCGATTTCCTCGTGGCGGAGGATGGCAAGCTGTCGCGCGCCAACAAGAATCCGGCCGGTCTGATCTACGCAGGTGCGGCGATCGTCCATCCACGCATCTTTGCCGGTGCGGCTGCCGGTCGGCAATCGCTTAACCGTTATTTCGACGATGCCATCGCCGCCGGCCGCCTGTACGGCATGGCGATGCGTGGCCACTGGATCACGGTCGGCACGCCGGACGCCATCGCGCCGGCGGAGGTCGCTGCGGCGCGGGCACTCGCCGGGGCGTCATGAGCGGGCCGCGCGTCTTCTCGATCCAGCCAGGCGCTCCCTTCCTGCCCACACTGGCGGACGAACTTCTTTCGGGGCGTCTTGTTCCCGGCTTCCGCTTCGACGGCGACCCGCTGGCGCTTGCCGACGCCACGATTTTCGTGCCGACCCGCCGTGCCGCGCGCGCGCTTCGCGCCGAATTCACCGCCGCGCTCGGCAAATGCGGCGTCGGCGGGAGCACTGCCATCCTTCCCGTCATCCGCCCGCTCGGCGATTTCGACGAGGACGAGGCGGCATTCGAGGAAAACGACGCCGATCCGGAGACGCTGGACCTCGCCCCGCCGATCGGCGCGACCGACCGGCTGCTCCTGCTGGCGCCACTGGTCAGGGCATGGAAGCGCCGCCTGCCGGCCCATGTGGCGGCGCTCTTCGAGGAGGAGATCGTGGTGCCGGCCTCGACCGCCGACGCCATCTGGCTGGCGCGCGACCTTGCGCGCCTGATCGACGAGATCGAGACGGAAGGCTCGGACTGGACGCGGCTCTCCGGTCTCGTCGACGGCAATCTCGCCGGCTGGTGGCAGGTGACGCTCGATTTCCTCAAGATCGTGACCGAGAACTGGCCGAAGCTGCTGGAGGAGCGCGGCCGCTCCGACCCGTCGGCGCATCGCAACGCGACGATCCGCCTGGAGGCCGAGCGGCTGCGCCGCAATCCGCCTTCGGGTCCCGTCGTCGCCGCGGGCTCGACGGGGTCGATCCCCGCCACCGCCGATCTGCTGGCGGCCATCGCCGCCCTGCCCAACGGCGCCGTCGTCCTGCCCGGGCTCGATATCGGCATGGACCAGCCGACCTTGGCCTCGCTCACGACGCCCGACATGCGCCCCGCGGTGCTCGGCCACCCGCAATACGGCCTGGTCAAGCTGCTCGGTCGGCTGGGCATCCTGCCGCGCGACGTGGAGGAACTGGGCGTGAGCAACGAGGCGCTCGGCCTGCGCCGCACGCTGCTTGGCGAAGCCATGCGCCCGGCCGAGACCACCGAATTGTGGAGACAGACCCGCCGCAACTTCGCCGACGACGCGGTGCGCCAGGCCTTCGCCGAGGTTACGCTGATCGAGGCGGCGAACGAGCGCGACGAGGCAGCGGCGATCGCCGTCGCGCTGCGGCTGGCGGTCGAGGAGAATGGCCATCGCGCCGCGCTGGTCACCGGCGACCGTGCCCTGGCGCGTCGCGTCGCATCGGAGCTGAAGCGGTTCGGTATTGCCGCCGACGATTCCGGCGGCACGCCGCTGGCCGGCACACCGCCCGCCACGCTGCTCAGGCTGTTGCTGGAAACGGCGTTCCGGCCGGGCGATCCGGTCGCCATCCTGTCGCTTCTCAAACACCCGCTGCTGACGGCCGATCTCGACCGCGCCCTGGTGCGGCGAGCCGAGCGGACGATCGAACTGGTGACGCTGCGCGGCGGAACCGGGCGGCCCGACGTCGCCTCGCTGGACGCGCTGTTTGAAAGCCGGCTGACGAAGCTCGACAAGGCGACGCGTCCGCCGTTTTGGCTGCAACGGATTTCGTCTGCGCGCCGCGACGAGGCGCGCGCATTGCTGGGCCGTCTTGCCGCCGCCGTCGTGCCGCTTGCCGCCCTGCGTGACGAAAAGGCGGTCGAATTCTCGCACATGATCCGCGCCAGCGTAACGGCTCTCGAGGCGCTTGGCCGGACGCAGGACGGCGCGCTGGCCGAGCTTTACAAGGGCGACGCCGGCGAGAAGCTGGCGGGGCTGCTGCGCGAACTCGTCGCGGCGAGCGAATCCTTTCCGCTCGATCCGGGCGAATGGCCGGACGTCATGGAGGCGCTGGTCGCCCCCGTCACCGTCAAGCCCGCGCACGGCGCCGACCACACCGTCGCCATCTGGGGCGCGCTGGAGGCGCGCCTGCAAAGCGTCGACACGCTTGTCGTCGGCGGCCTCAACGAAGGCGTGTGGCCGCGCAAGCCGCAGGGCGACCGCTTCCTGTCGCGGCTGATGCGCACCGGCATCGACCTTGAGCCGCCGGAACGGCGGATAGGCCTTGCAGCGCATGATTTCCAGATAGCGGCGGGCTCGCCGAGGCTGGTGCTGACACGCGCGGCGCGCGCGGGCGACGCGCCGGCCGCGCCTTCGCGGTGGCTGCAGCGACTTCTTACCTTCCTCGGCGAGGATCAGGCCGCCGCCATGCGCGGGCGTGGGGCGCAAGTCCTGTCGTGGTCGCGCGCGCTGGACGAGTCCGAACGGGTCGATTTCGCGCCGCGGCCGGAGCCGAAGCCGCCGCTTGCTCTTCGCCCGCGCCGTTTCTCCGTCACCGAGATCGAGACGCTGCGGCGCGATCCCTATGCTGTCTATGCCCGCCGCATCCTTGGCCTGATGCCGGTCGAGCCGCTGGTGCGCGATCCGGGTGCTGCCGAGCGGGGCACGCTGTTCCACGAAATCCTGCACCGCTTCTCCAAGGCCGTGGAGGACCCGCGCGACGACGGCGCGCTCGCGGCGCTGGTCGAGGCGGGCCGGACCTGCTTCGTCGAGGCGGAACTGCCGGATGATGTCGCGGCTGTCTGGTGGCCGCGCTTCGAAAAGCTGGCGGGCAACATTCTCGCCTGGGAGCGCCGCCGCGCGGATGCTGTTTCCCGGCGCTTCGCCGAGGCGCATGCCGACCCCACGGCCATCGGCTCGACCGGCGCTACATTGTCCGGCTATGCCGACCGTATCGACCTTCTCGCCGGCGGCATGGCCGACATCCTCGACTACAAGACCGGCACCTCGCCCTCCAAGGCGCAGGCGCATACGCTGCTGGCCCCGCAACTCGCGCTGGAGGGCGCGCTGCTGAGGCGCGGCGCCTTCCCTGAACTCGGCCCGCGCGAGCCGGCCGACCTCGCCTTCGTGCGGCTGAAGGCGAATGGCGAGGTGGAGCCCGAATCGATCCTCGAATACAGGAAGCAGCCGCGCGGCGCCGAGGACCTGTCCGAAGACGCATGGTCCCGGCTGGAGCGCCTGCTCGAACACTATGGCGACCCGCAGACCGGCTATCTGTCGCGCGCGCTGCCGATGCGCGAGGGCGAGACCGACGGCGACTACGACCATCTCGCCCGCACCGCCGAATGGCTGGCCGGCGGCGACGGTCCTGAAGGCGGGGAGGGCGAAACGTGAAGAGCCCGCTTCGTATCCCCCAGGACACGCTTTCCATTCAGGCGCGCGCCTCCGACCCGGCCCGGTCCGCCTGGGTGTCCGCCAACGCCGGTTCCGGCAAGACGCATGTGCTGGCGAACCGCGTGGTGCGGCTCCTGCTGCGCGGCACCGACCCGTCGAAGATCCTCTGCCTCACCTATACGCGCGCCGCCGCCGCCAACATGTCGGCCCGCGTCTTTTCCGTGCTTTCGGAATGGACGATCCTTCCCGACGAGACTCTGGCGCAAAGGATAGCCGAGCTCGACGGCGGGCCGGCGGACGAGAGTGCGCTGCGGCGGGCGCGCCGGCTGTTCGCCGAGGCGCTGGAGACGCCGGGCGGGTTGAAGATCCAGACGATCCACGCCTTCTGCGAGGCGGTGCTGCACCAGTTTCCGCTGGAGGCGAACATCGCCGCCAACTTCCAGATGCTCGACCCGCAGATGGAGCGGGCGCTGTTCGCCGCGACCCGCCGCGACATGATCACTGGCGCGGGCGCCGGCGACAATCCCGAACTCACGGAGGCCTTCGCCACCGTGCTGGAACGGGCCGGCGAGACCGGGCTCGATGCGCTGCTTTCCGAGATCGTGCGCAAGCGCGACGCCCTGCGCGGCTTCATCCTCGAGGTCGGCGGGACGGGCGACCGGTTCCGGGCGCTGTTCGAGGAATTCGGCTTCGCGGAAGGCGAGACGGCAGCGAAGATCGCGGGGAGCATCTGGCCGCTTCCGGGTTTTGAGCCGTCTTACTTCTCTAACTTCGTGGCTGCGGCCGACGCCAGCGACGCGCGCACCGTGCTCAACAATATATTGCCGGATGCGGTTGCGGCCTTCGCCGAAGCTGATCCCGTGCAGCGCCTGAAACGTTTGGCGGAAGGGTTCCTGAAGTCGGACGGCACGCCATACGATCCCGGCAAGGCGTTCAAGAAGGCGCTGCTCGCCGCTCTTCCCGATCTGCCGGAACGCTATCTCGACGCCGCGTCCGCCATCATGGAAACCTGCGACAGGCTGGCGCTGTTTCGCATGCTCGAAGGTACGCGCGGCGCGCTCACGATCGCCGACTGGCTGATCGCCCGATACGAGCAGGTCAAGCGCGGCCGCGGCTTCCTCGACTTCAACGATCTGATCGTGCGCACCGTCAACCTCCTGTCGCGCGCCGATGCCGGGCCGTGGGTGCAATACAAGCTCGACCAGGGCATCGATCACATTCTGCTCGACGAGGCGCAGGACACCAGCCCCGAGCAGTGGGAGGTCGTGCGCAGGCTGGCCGAGGAATTCTTCGCCGGCCACGGCGCGCGCGACCGCGTTACCCGCACCATCTTCGCGGTCGGCGACGAGAAGCAGTCGATCTATTCCTTTCAAGGGGCCGCCCCGCACTCTTTCCACGAAAGCCGGCAGTTCTTTGCCGCGCGCGTGCGCGGCGGCAATGCCGCTTTCGCCGACCTGAAGCTCACCTGGTCGTTCCGCTCGACTGGTGACGTGCTCGAGGCGGTCGACCGCGTCTTCGCGGATGAAGCCATGCGGCGCGGCATAAGCCATGATCCGGACCCGCTCGACCACAAGCCGATCCGTCACAACGCGCCGGGCTATGTCGAAGTCTGGCCCTCTCTCGGCACCGAGGCGGTGGAGGAACCGGACGACTGGACGCTGCCGGTCAACCACGCCAGCGCGCCGGCCGTGCGGGTCGCGGAACAGATCGCTGAAACCATCCGTCTCTGGCTGGCGAACGGCGAAGTGTTGGAGGGACAGGGAAGCAGGCTCAGGGCGGGCGACGTGGTGGTGTTGGTGCGCAAGCGCGACCGCTTCGTCCACGCTTTGTCGCGCAGCCTGAAGGAAAAGGGGATTCCGGTCGCGGGCGCGGACCGGCTACAGCTTCCCGCCCATATAGCAGTCAAGGACCTCGCCGCGCTCGGCCGATTCCTTCTCCAGCCGGAGGACGACCTGTCGCTCGCCGCCGTGCTGCGCTCTCCGATCTTCGATGTCGCGGAAGACAGGCTGTTGACGCTGGCCGCCGAGCGCCCGTCCGGGCTTTCGTTGTTTGGTGCGTTGCGCCGTCGGGCCGAAGCCGATCCCGCACTGGCCGCCATCGTCGCGCAACTCGACACATGGTCGAACCAGGCGGCCTTCCGGCCGGTCTTCGAATTCTATGCCGATTGTCTGGCGCGCGACGGCGTGCGCGCGAAGATGATCGCCCGGCTCGGACCGGAAGCCGGCGAGATTCTCGACGAGTTCATGAATTTCTGCCTGGCCGAGGAGCGCACCGGACTGCCGGGCCTAGGCTCCTTCCTCGCCACGCTGGACAATGCCGGCCCCGAGATCAAGCGCGAGATGGACCAGAGCCGCGACGAGGTGCGCATCATGACCGTCCATGCCGCCAAGGGCCTGGAAGCTCCGGTGGTGTTCCTGGTCGACAGCGGTGCGGCCCCGTTCAGCGATTCGCATCTGCCGAGGCTGATGCCGTTTCCGGGCTCCGGCCGGCTCTGGCGCGGCAAGGGCTGGTTCTGGCGCGCCGGCGCGGACGTCAGGAACACGGTGTCCGATTCCGCCGCGCTTATGGCCCGCGACCTCGCCGACGACGAATACCGCCGTCTGCTCTATGTCGGCATGACGCGCGCCGAGGACCGGCTGATCGTCTGCGGCTATCACGGCAAGCGGGCGCAGAACCCCGACGCTTGGCATGCGCGCGTTGCTCGCGCGCTGGGCACCGCGCCGGAAAGCAGCGAGCGGCCGCATCCGGCGGGCGGCGAGCCGGTCATCCACTTCCGTGTGTCGGACCTGCCGCCGCTTGAAGCCGTCGTTTCGGAGGACGCTTCCGATACGCGGGTGGTCCCGCCGCCGCCGGTCGATCTGAGAACGCCGCTGCCGACGGTCGAGGATCTGCCGCGGCCGCTCTCGCCGTCGGGTGCGATCGCTCTGATCGAGCCGGTCGAGGAGGCTGTGATCGATGCGCGTTCGCCTGTGCTGGACATGGAAGACGAGCCGAGCTTCGCCATCCGCAAAGGTCTCGTCCTTCACAAGCTGTTGCAGACCCTGCCCGGTATGGCGGAGGATCGCCGAGCGGCTGCGGCCGAACGTTACCTCGCGCGCGCCGCCGCCGACTGGCCGCCGGGTGACCGCGCCGAGGCGCTGGCGCAGGTCGAGGCCGTTCTCGGCGATCCCCGCTTTGCGCCGATCTTCTCGCCGGGCTCGCGCGCCGAGGTCGCGATCATGGGCGAGATAGACCTGCGCGGCCGCCGGCGCTCCGTCTCGGGCAAGATCGACCGGTTGGCGGTCACACCCGATACGGTCTGGATCATCGATTACAAGACCAACCGGGTTGCGCCGTCCTCGCTGGCCGAAATTCCGCAGGCCTATGTCCTGCAGCTTGCCCTTTACCGCGCGCTGCTGCGGCCGCTCTATTCCGGCCGCCGGATCGCGGCGGCGCTGCTGTTCACCGAGGCTGCGCGCCTGGTCGAACTGCCCGAAACGGTCATGGACGAGGCGCTTGCCCGACTCACCGATGCGTGACACAAGACCTGCTTGAAAGAGCGCTCTGGCGCCACCACATCTGGCACGATCGCCAATTGAAAGGAATCTTTCCCATGACCACCGTCAAGGTCGACAAGAACAATTTCCAGGCCGACGTGCTCGATGCCAAGGAGCCCGTCGTCGTCGATTTCTGGGCGGAGTGGTGCGGCCCCTGCAAGATGATCGCCCCGGCGCTGGAAGAGATCGCCTCCGAGCTCGGCGGCAAGGTCAAGGTCGCCAAGCTCAACATCGACGAGAACCCGGAGCTCGCCGCGCAGTTCGGCGTGCGCTCCATTCCTACGCTGATGATGTTCAAGGGCGGCGAGGTGGCCGACATCAAGGTCGGCGCCGCTCCGAAGACCGCGCTGTCGCACTGGATCGGCGCCGCCGTCGCCTGACGCGTTCGAATCTGTCGTTCGAAAGCCCGGCCGTCGCGCCGGGCTTTTTCATTGGCGCGACCGGTTTCGCGCCTTTGGCTCTCGCGCGCCGTACTGCGCTCCGTCTTTGTTCGCCGGTGAAGGAGAAGCATTATGGGCGACGCCGCGAAATCCACCGTCTTCATCGATAATGACAGAGTGACCGTCACGGAATGGCGCTTCGCGCCGGGCGCCGCCACCGGCTGGCACCGCCACGGCCACGACTACGTCATCGTGCCGCTGATGGACGGCAGGCTGAAACTGCTCACGGCCGAGGGCGAATCCTTCGGCGAGATGAAGGCGGGCGTTCCCTATTTCCGCACGAAAGGCGTCGAGCACGACGTCGTCAACGCCAATGAGACGGAATACGCCTTCATCGAGATCGAGTTGAAGTAGCCCGCGCGGATGCCGAGCCCGATGCCTGACCGCCAGACCGGCCGCGAACAGCGATGAACGCTCAGGCCCTTGGCGCGTTCCTGGCGCTGGCCGGCGCGGCGGCCTATGTGCAGACCGTCACCGGCTTCGCCTTCGGCTTGGTGATGATGGGGTTCATCGCGCTTTTCGGCCTCCTGCCGCTTCCGGATGCGGCGGTCGTGGTCGGGATACTATCGCTGGTGAACACAACGCAAATGGTCCTTCATGGTGGTTGGCGCCATGTCGTCCGGCATGCGCTGCGCCTCGTCCTGTTGGCCAGTCTGCCGACTCTGGTTGTCGGCTACGTTGTGCTGGAATGGTTGGCCGACAGCCGTGCCGATGCCCTGCGGATCGTGCTGGGAGCGGTCATCATGGCGTCCAGCCTGCAACTGGCCGTTCGACGCAAGGTGCTGGACCGGCCATCGCCGGACGCCAGCTTCATCGGTTTCGGCATCGTTTCCGGCCTCATGAGCGGGCTGTTTTCAACCGGCGGCCCGCCGCTGGTCTATCACTTCTACCGGCAGCCCATGCCGGTCGCCAGAATCCGCGAAACGCTCGTCGCCGCCTTCGGCTTGGCGCAAGTGGTGCGGCTTTCGCTGGTCGCGGCGACCGGCAACATTCCGCCGCCCTCGACGCTCGCCGGCGTGGCCGCGGTGCCGGTCGTCATGGCCATGACTTATGCCGCCCGCCGCTGGCCGCCGCCTTTGCCGGATGCGCTGCTCAAGATAATCGTCTTCATGCTGCTGTTCCTGTCGGGCCTTTCGCTGGCCCTGCCGGCGGCGCTGCGCCTTCTAGCCGGCTGAACTCAACGGGAGTTGAACCCTACACTGGCGGCGTGCCGTTTTCGGCAAGCACCGCGCCGGCGAGATAGAGTGAGCCGCCGATCAGGATGCGCGGCGGCGCCTCGTCCTCGCCCAGCGTGTCGCGCAACAGCATCAGCGCCTCGCCCACCGAATTGACCGGCTCCGCCGACAGGCCGGCCTCGGCAGCGCGCACCGCGAGTTCGTCGTTGGGCACGCCCGCATCGCTGGTCGACACCGGCACCGTGTAGACATGGCGGACCAGCCCGTGGAAGGCGCGGAAATAGCCGGCCTGGTCCTTCGTGTTGATCATGCCCGCGATCATGAAAAGCGGCCGCGGGTTTTTTTCCTCCTGCTCCGCCATCGCCTCGGCGACGACAAGGCCGGCACCGGGATTGTGGCCACCGTCGAGCCAGATGTCGGCGCCGGCAGGCCCGAGGTCGACCAGCCGCCCCTGCGCCAGCTTCTGCATCCGTCCGGGCCAGGAGACCGTTGCCATAGCCTTGTCGGTCGCCCGCTGCCCGATGTCGAAGCCGGCCGCCTTGACCGCGGCGATCGCCGCCGCGGCGTTGGCGAACTGGTGCCGGCCAGGCAGGCGTGGCGGCGACAGGTCCATCAGCCCGTCTTCGTCCTGGTAGACCATGCGCCCGTTCTCGCCGAAGGCCAGGAAATCCTGGCCGTAGATGGTGGCGGGCGAACCCAGGCGCTCGGCCGTGTCGGCGATCACGGCGAGCGCGGCGTCGAATTCCTGCTGGCCGATCACGGCCGGGCAGCCCGGCTTGAGGATGCCGGCCTTCTCGGCCGCGATCAGCTCGATCCGGTCGCCGAGATAGGCTTCATGGTCGAGCGAGATCGGCATGACGACCGAGACGGCCGGCTGCCTGATGACATTGGTCGCGTCGAAGCGCCCGCCTAGCCCCACTTCGATGATGGCGGCGTCGGCCGGGTGCTCCGAAAACAGAACGAAGCCGACCGCCGTCAGGATCTCGAAGACCGTGATCGTCTGGCCCTGATTGGCGTCGGCCACGCGCCGGATCGCGTCCGCGAACACCGCGTCCTCCACCAGCCTGCCGCCGCCGGGCGCGCCCAGCCGGTAGCGTTCGTTCCAGTGGACGAGATGCGGCGAGGTGTGAACGTGAACGCTGTAGCCCGCCGCCTCCAACAGCGCGCGCGAGAAGGCCGCGCAGGAGCCCTTGCCGTTTGTTCCGGCGATGTGGATGACCGGCGGCAGCCTGTCCTGCGGGTTGCCGAGCTTCTCGAGCAGGCGCGTAACGCGGTCGAGCGAAAGGTCAAAGCCTTTCGGATGCAGCGTCATTAGCCGCTCGATCTCACTGTGGGCGGAAAGAAGTGTCATGGGAACATCTCGGGCAGGGCGCCGTCAGGTTTGGAAGACCGCCACCCCGGCCAATGGAGTGACACGACCGCGAGCCGGGTCCAGTCCGTCATACAGCCAAGGGTCCGGAACGGGTCTCCGATAAGCGACGGATCGCTTCGCTCCCGTCGTTTTCCGGGACGACGAACCAATGGTCAGGCCGACGGCCGCGCCTCCGGTTCAGCCACCGCGGGCGGCAGGATTTCCGGCTCCAGCGGCTTTTCCTCGGCCGGCGCCTTCATGAAAAGCTTGAGCAGGTTGGCCACCGTCTTCTTCATCTCCAGACGCGACACCACCATATCGACCATGCCGTGCTCCATCAGATATTCGGAGCGCTGGAAGCCCTCGGGCAGCTTTTCGCGGATGGTCTGCTCGATGACGCGCGGACCGGCGAAGCCGATCAGTGCACCGGGCTCGGCGATATGCACGTCGCCCAGCATGGCATAGGAGGCGGTGACGCCGCCCGTGGTCGGATTGGTGAGCACGACGATATAGGGCAGGCCGGCCTCCTTCAGCCGGTCCACGCCCACGGTCGTTCGAGGAAGCTGCATCAGGGACAAAATGCCCTCCTGCATGCGCGCGCCGCCGGAAGCGGCGAACAGCACCAGCGGGCGCTTGCGCTTCAGGGCGGCGTCGAAGGCATTCACGATCGCCTCGCCGGCGGCCATGCCGAGTGAACCGCCCATGAAGGCGAAGTCCTGCACGGTGGTGACGATCGGCAGGCCCTCGATCGTGCCGAGCGCATTGAGGATGGCGTCTTCCAGCCCGGTCTTGGCCTTGGCGTCCTTGAGGCGGTCGGTATAGCGCTTCTCGTCGCGGAACTTCAGCGGGTCCTGCGCGACCTTCGGGTTCTCGATGACCTCGTATCTTCCTTCGTCGAAGAAGAACTTCAGCCGCTCCTTGGCCGAGATCTTCATGTGATGGCCGGAAGACGGGATGACGAACTGGTTCTCCTCCAGATCCTTGTGGAAGACCATCTCGCCGGTCTCGGGATCCTTCACCCAGAGGTTCTCGGGCACCTCGCGCCGTCCGAGCATGGAATTGATGCGGGGGCGAACGAAATTGGTGATCCAGTTCATGGTTTCGGCTCCTTTGCCGGGATCAAATCCATATCCCGACCCTTTTGGGGATCAGGAGGGGTAGGCGAACTATTCGGCGGCAGCAAGGCGTGCCTGGCGCACGCCCTGGGCAAGGCCGCCGACCAGCGTGGCGACGGCTTCGGCCGGGTCGGCGGTGGTCTCGCCCTTCGGCCCGATGACGTTGGCGACCGCATTGACGATCGCCGTGCCCACCACCACGCCGTCGGCAGAGGCGCCGATGACGCGCGCCTGCTCGGCGGTCTTGACGCCGAAGCCGACGCAGACGGGAAGCGCCGTATGCTGCTTGATGCGCTTCACGGCCTCGGCCACCTTTGTCGTGTCGGCCAGCGCCGAGCCGGTGATACCGGTCATCGAGACGTAATAGACGAAGCCGGACGTGTTCTGCAGCACCTTAGGCAGGCGCTTGTCGTCGGTCGTCGGCGTCGCCAGCCGGATGAAGTTGATGCCCGCCTTCAGCGCCGGCAGGCACAGTTCCTCGTCCATCTCCGGCGGCAGGTCGACGATGATCAGTCCGTCGATACCGGACGCCTTGGCGTCCGCCAGGAAACGGTCGACGCCGTAGATATAGATGGGGTTGTAATAGCCCATCATCACGATCGGCGTATCGTCGTCGGTCTTGCGGAAGTCGGCCGCCATCGCCAGCGTCTTCTTCAATGTCTGCCCGCCTTTCAGCGCGCGCAGGCCGGCGGCCTGGATCGCCGGACCGTCGGCCATCGGGTCGGAGAAGGGCATGCCGAGCTCGATGACGTCGGAACCCGCCTTGGGCAGCGCCTTCATGATCGACAGCGAGGTCTCGTAATCCGGGTCGCCGCCCATGAAATAGGTCACCAGCGCCGGGCGCCCCTCGGCCTTGAGCTTCGCCATGCGGCGGTCGATGCGGGTGGCCGTCATCTCAAATCTCCATGCCCATCATGCCGGCCACGGTGTGCACGTCCTTGTCGCCGCGGCCGGACAGGTTGACGATGACGATCTCGTCCTTGCCCATCGTCGGGGCGATCTTCATGGCGTGGGCGATGGCGTGCGAGGATTCCAGCGCGGGAATGATGCCTTCCGTTTTGGTGCAGAGCTGGAAGGCCTCCAGCGCCTCGCCGTCGAGGATCGGCACGTAATCGACGCGGCCGGAATCGCGCAGCCACGAATGCTCTGGACCGACGCCGGGATAGTCGAGGCCGGCCGAGATCGAATGGCCGTCGAGGATCTGCCCGTCCTCGTTCTGCAGCAGATAGGTGCGGTTGCCGTGCAGCACGCCCGGCCTGCCCGCGTTCATCGAGGCGCAGTGCTCGATGCCGTCGAGCCCGTGCCCGCCGGCCTCGATGCCGATGATCCTGACGTCCTTGTCATCGAGGAAGGGATGGAACAGGCCGATGGCGTTGGAGCCGCCGCCGACGGCGGCGATGATGACGTCGGGCAGGCGGCCTTCCTGTTCGAGGATCTGGGCACGTGCCTCCGTGCCGATCACCGACTGGAAGTCGCGCACCATCTCCGGATAGGGGTGCGGGCCGGCAGCGGTGCCGATCAGGTAGTAGGTGTCCTCGACATTGGTGACCCAGTCGCGCAGCGCTTCGTTCATCGCGTCCTTCAGCGTGCCGTGGCCGGCACTGACGGGCCGCACCTCGGACCCGAGAAGCTTCATGCGGAAGACGTTCGGCTTCTGCCGCTCGACGTCTGTGGCGCCCATATAGACCACGCAGGGATAGCCGAAGCGCGCCGCGACCGTGGCCGAGGCGACGCCGTGCTGGCCGGCGCCCGTTTCGGCGATGATGCGCGTCTTGCCCATGCGCTTGGCGAGCAGGATCTGGCCGAGGCAGTTGTTGATCTTGTGCGAGCCTGTGTGGTTCAGGTCCTCGCGCTTGAAGTAGATTTTCGCGCCGCCGAGATGCCTGGTCAGACCCTCGGCGAAATAGAGTTTCGACGGCCGCCCGGCATAGAAGGTGGAGAGCGCGGTCAACTCGGCCTTGAACGCCGGATCGTCCTTGGCCTTGTTCCATTCCTGCTCGAGTTCAAGGATCAGCGGCATCAGCGTCTCGGCGACGAAACGGCCGCCGAAAATGCCGAACATGCCCTGTTCGTCGGGTCCGGTGCGGAAGGAATTGGGCAAAGCCGGCTTGTTCATCGCCGATCTCCTGTCATGGTCTGCCGGCGCGCCTGCGGCGCGGCCGGTTTCGTCTTTCCCGACATGCTTTCGCTGTGTCTGTCAAGCGGCGCGATGCGCGCGGCCGGCTCTTGCCGCCCGGAAAAACGCCTCGATCAGCGCCGGATCCTTGGTTCCGGGCGCGCTCTCCACGCCCGACGAGACATCGATGGCACGAGGGGCGGCCACACGAAGTGCCTCGCCGATATTACCCGCATTGAGGCCGCCGGAGAGGAAATAGTCCGTGTCTGCGGGAACGGAGGAAAGGAGCGACCAGTCGAAGGAAACACCGTTGCCGCCGGGAAGCTCTGAACCCTTCGGCGGCTTGGCGTCGAACAGGAAGCGATCGGCGATCCCCTGATACGGGCCGATGGCCTCGAGATCGGCGGCCTCGCGCACCGAAAGCACCTTGATGACCGGCAGGTCGTAGCGCGCCTTGACGGCGGCGACCCGCTCGGCCGTTTCGCGGCCATGCAGTTGCAGCATATCGGGCCGCATCGCCGCGACGATGCGGTCCAAAAGGCCGTCATCGGCATCGACCGTGACGGCGACCGCCAGCGCCTTGCCGCGCGCGGCCTCGCGCAAGGTGGCGGCATCCTCTGGCTCGATATGGCGCGGGCTCTTGGGAAAGAAGATGAAGCCGACATGGCTGGCCCCGCCGCCGAGCGCGACGGCGATCGCTTCCGGCGTCTTCAGGCCGCAAATCTTGATGTCGAGCGTATCCATGACGGTATCCATATAGGCACGGGATTGGCACGAAACACGGGAGGAGTCGAGGAAAAGCGGTTGTCGCGCGACGCGCTTCATGCGCTAATTTCCCCGAATCGCACAGGCGGGAGCAGCAGGCCATGGCCAACGAAAACGTCACCGACCTCAAGGCGAAACTGGATCAGGCGCGCCAGGTGATCGAACACCTGATGGCCAGGGCCGCTTATGACGGAGCCGAGGCGCAGCGGGCGCTGGGCTATTTCGCCGGCGACGTCTTCGACGCCGACTTCCTGCCCTGGCCGCGGCCGCATGACGAAGGCCTGCGACCGGACCAGCTCAACGCGGCGAACGACGACTGAGAAACGGCAGTCGGGAATAGGCAGTCGGCAGTCGAAACTGTGCGAAAATCCGTCCCGTCACGTTCGATTTGCTGTTCGCCATTTCCGACTGCCTGCTGCTTCACTCGAACGCAATCGCCTGCAGCGCGCCGCCGTTGCGTTTGAGCCAATCTTTGCAGCGGTCCGTGCCTGGGCAAAGCTCCTTGCACAGTTTCCAGAACTTCGGCCCGTGGTTCATCTCCTTCAGATGTGCCACCTCGTGCGCGACGAGGTAGTCGATCACCGGCGCCGGCGCCATCATGATGCGCCAGGAGAAGGAGAGCGTGCCGTCCGAGGTGCAGGAGCCCCAGCGGCTCGACGTGTCCTTGAAGCGGATCGCCTTGGCGCGCCGGCCGACCGCTGCGGTGTGTTTGGCCACCAGCGCCTCGATCTCGCGTTTGGCCTCGCGCTTGAGGAAATCGGCGACGCGGCGCGGCAGGTGCAGCCGGTCGCCATGCACGATCAGCACCGGCCCCGCCTCGTCCCGCGAGACTTCCACCGTGCCCCTCCTGCCCGGTTCGTGCACGATCAGATGCGGCACGCCGCGCACCGGTATCCGGATGCCGGGCCTCACCTGCGGGCGTTCGGGCACTTTCGCTAGCCGCTGCTCCAGCCAGCCGCGGTGCCGGTCGAGGAATTTTTCGACTTCGCCGCGCCGCAGGCCCGGCGGCACCGTCACGCGCAGGCTCTGGCCGCCGGCGTCGATCCTGAGCGTCAGCCGGCGCGCGCGCTCGTTCTCGACGATACGCAAGGGCAGCGTACGGCCGGCGATATGGTGCTCGCGCTCCTCGACGGGACGCGGCAGGGGTTTCGTCAGTGAACGGAAGAAGCCGAGAGACATGAGAACAGAAAATAGGTGATTCGAGGATCGCGTGAGAACAAAAAAGAAACGGCGCCGCTTTCGCGACGCCGCTCGTCCGGTTTCCGCTGTCGGCCTGCTCAGTCGTCGAGCAGGTTGGTGCCTTTATCCGGGCCCTTGTCCTTGCCTCTGGAGGGCTTGGTCGTGGTTGCCGGGGCGGTGTGGCGGTTGCGGTTGGCCATGAAGCGGTCGAATTCTTCCTGGTCCTTGGCGCGGCGCAGCTCGCGGGCGTATTCGTCGAATTCGCCGAGCATTTCGTCCAGCTTGCGGCGCTCTTCGGCCAGACGCTCCAGTTCCTTCTCACGCCAGTCATCGAAGGCGGCGTTGCCGGTGCGGCCGTAGGCACTGTTGCCGTTGCCCCAGCGCTGCGCCCTGTCGGCGCCGCGCCGGCAGCCGGCGAAGATGCCATCGGTCGCGCGGTTCACGTCGCGCTTGAAGCCGTCTAGCCGGTCGCCCCAGATGATGTAGGCGAGCATGGCGAAGCCAAGCGGCCAGAACACCATGAAACCGACCACCATCAGCGCAATGGTCGCCGGCGTCCACGCCGGGCGGATCAATGCAGAAGTGTTCATGTTCTCCCGTTCCTTCCGTTCGAGGCAGCCGGATCGGCTGCTTGAAATCGAAATGGGAAGGCAAAAACGGCGATTCAAGGCGACACCCGCCAAAACCTGACAAGTGTCCGTTTCGGCTACTTCTTTTTGAGGCTGTCGAGACCGACGACGGCAAGCCCGGCCACCAGCCCCCAGAACGCAGAGCCGATGCCGAACAGCGCTAGGCCCGACGCGGTGACCGCGAAAGTCACCGTCGCCGCCATGCGCCCGGCTTCGTCACGGAGCGCGATGGAAAGCGCGTTGGCGAGAGAGCCGAGCAACGCCAGCCCCGCCACCAGCACGATCAGGCTCTGCGGCAGCACCGCGAAGATCGCCACCAGCGAGGCGCCGAAGGCGGCGAAGACCAGATAGGCGAGAGCATAGAACGGCCCGGTCTTCCACCGCTCCGCCGGGTCGGGATGCACGTCCGGCCCGGTGCAGATGGCTGCCGAGATCGCGGCAAGGTTGGTAGTCGAGGCGCCGAAGGGTGCGGTGATGACCGAGACGAGGCCGGTAACGCCGATGAGCGGGCCTGGCGGCGGCTCGTAGCCGTCGGCCCGCAGCACCGCCAGCCCCGACAGGTTCTGCGACGCCATGGTGACAAGGTAGAGCGGCAGCGCCAGGCCGATGATCGCCGACGCGGTGAAGCGCGGCCATATCCAGGTCAGGGTCGAGAGTTCCGGCGCCGGCAGGCCGCCGACGCGACCGGTCAGAAGCGCGGCCGCTACGCCGCCGACCAGAACCACCAGCACCGACAGCGACGGATTCCACAGCCGGACCAGGAAGAAGGCGGCGACCAGCGGCAGGATCAGCCACGGATCGGCCGGCACGGTTTTCGCCGCGTTCATGGCGAAGGTGACGACAATGCCAGCAAGCATGCCCGACGCGACCGAGCCGGGTATTTTCGCGATCAGCCGCGTCAGCGGGCCGAACAGGCCGGTTGCGACCAGCAGGATGCCGGTGACGGCGAAGGCGCCGACCGCCTCCGGCATCGTGAAGCCGGACGAGGCGGCGATGAGCGCCGCGCCCGGCGTCGACCAGGCGGTGATGACCGGCATCCTCGTGCGCCAGGACAGCCATCCCGTCTCCACCGCCATGGCGATGCAGATGGCGGTAACCCAGCTTGCCGTCTCCGTCTGGGTGGCGCCGACCGCGGCGGCAGCGGCGATGATGAGGGCCAGCGTGCCGCCGAAACCGACGATCGCCGCGACGAAAGCGGATGTGGGGATGGAAGCGCGCATGGGTCAGGCTTCTTTTCCGGGTACGGTGGCTGGCGATGCTCGGCGAAAAGAACCCTCATCCCTCGAGGGGGAGGGGAAGCTGCCGCGCGCTACATATTGGCTCGCATCATCGGTGGATATGCCGCCGCCCAGGTCACCCTTGAGGGGAGGAGTCAGGGGTGGGGGTAAACCTATTGGCCTCAATGACATCAGGTGGCCTGTCACCATCACCCTGCCCGCTCCACCATCTCCTCGACCGCTTGCGCGAGCATCTCCAGGTCCTGCGGCCGCGACAGCCTGTGGTCGCCCTGCGGGATCAGCGAGAGCGTCACGTCGTCGGCGGGCAGCAGGCTGGCCAGTTTCATCGCGTGGGCCGGCGGCACGTCCGGGTCGGCCAGCCCCTGCAGGATATGGACCGGACAATGCGTGTCGATCGGGCCGGTCATGACCAGGTTCTTCCGTCCGTCCTCGATCAGCGCGCGCGTGTAGACATAAGGCGCGTCGGAATAGTCGGACGGTTCTTCGAAATAGCCCTTTTCGGCGAGTTCGCTGCGTTGGGCATCAGTGAGCTGCGGCTCGAGCAGCTCTGCCGTGAAATCGGGCGCCGGTGCCAGCAGCACCAGGCCGGCGACGCGATCCTCGCCAGCTTTGCGCAGTTCCTGTGCCATGCGCAGCGCGATCCATGCGCCCATCGAGGAGCCGACGAGAATCTGACGGCCGCCGGTGAACTGCCGAAAGACGGCGAGACTTTCGGCCAGCCATCGCGAAATGGTTCCGTCGGCGAAATCGCCGCCGGACTCGCCATGCCCCGAATAGTCATGGCGCAGGAAGGCGCGGCCTTCTTGCGCGGCCCAGGTCGCCAGCTTCTCGGCCTTGGTACCCAGCATGTCGGACTTATAGCCACCGAGCCAGACGACGCCCGGCGCGGCGCCCGGCTGGCGGCGCAACGCAATAGCGTTGCCGTCGACGTCGATGAACTCCGGTTCCGCTATGGACATATGCATTTCCCAGGACTTTTCGGCGGTGTCTTGTGGCACATGCGTGGCCTCCGGCAAAGCGCCTCGCCGCGCCTTCGCTTGGCGCAACACGCCACGCAATGGTGATTTATTGTTGCCGCTGTGCTATTGACTTGAAACGTGCGCTGACCACATTGGCGCATTCCGCATGAACCCCGAAAGCAAACGGCTCGAGGAGACCACGACCATTCGCAGACCATTCAAGGCAGCAGCGCCCACCAAGGACGGGCCGCGCGCAAACCGGGACATCCGCGTTCCCCGCGTCCAGCTCATCGATGCTGAAGGCAAAAACCGCGGCGATATTCCCACCCAGGATGCATTGGTGCTGGCGGAAGAGGCGGGACTCGATCTCGTCGAGATTTCGCCGAATGCCACGCCGCCCGTCGTCAAGATCCTCGATCTCGGCAAGCTGAAATACGCCAACCAGAAGAAGGCGGCGGAAGCGCGCAAGAACCAGCGCGTCATCGAGATCAAGGAGATCAAGATGCGCCCCAACATCGACACCCACGATTACGAGGTGAAGATGAAGGCGGTGCGTCGATTCTTCGAGGAAGGCGACAAGGTCAAGCTCACGCTGCGCTTCCGCGGCCGCGAGATGGCGCATATGGAACTCGGCATGCAGCTTCTCAATCGCGTTCGCGAGGAAGTGGGCGAGATCGCCAAGGTCGAGGCCGAGCCGAAGCTCGAAGGCCGCCAGATGATGATGGTGCTGGCGCCGCGCTGACCGCCGGCCGCGTCGACCGGCCGCGTCAAGGCACGCTCCCTGAAAGGCGCTTCGACAGGCGAAGCGCCTTTTTTCTGCCGGAAGTATCTGGTGATCCGGCGTCGGACAAAGTGACGGGATTGATATGAAAGACGCACTGGTGAGCCGGAAGTCCGCTTTCAGCATGAGCAGCTATCAGTCGATGCGCCGGCTGGTCCTGGCCGTGCTTGTCATCGTTCTCCTGGCTGCGCTGCTGTTCGGCCAATCGCTGTTTGCGCCCGAGACGCCGATCCACGAGGGGATCGAGATGATCGGCGTCCTGCTTATCTTCCTCGGTATCGTGGGGCGGCTCTGGTCGACGCTCTATATCGGCGGGCGCAAGTCGGCTGAGGTCGTCAGCGGCGGGCCGTATTCGATGACCCGCAACCCGCTTTACGTCTTTTCCAGCATCGCCGCCGCGGGCGTCGGCGCGCAGATGGGCTCGATCCTCGCCACGGTCGGCTTCGGCGTCCTGTGCGCCCTCGCCTTCCATGTCGTCATCCTGCGCGAGGAGAAATACCTCAAGGAGATGCTCGGCGCGCCTTACGAGGCCTATATGGCGAGGGTTCCGCGCTTCATCCCGAACCTCTCGCTCTATGAAGAGGGCGATACGGGCAGCTTCCGGCCGAAGCTTCTGCTCAGCACGTTGCTCGACGGGCTGGTGTTCCTCGCCGCCATGCCGTTCTTCGAATCGATCGACGCCATGCAGCTGTCGGGCTATCTGCCTGTGCTGTTCCGGCTGCCCTGACATCCTGACGCAGAGTGCCGGGAGTTGCGCGGCGCCTCGCTTTGCAGTATAGGGCCGCGTTCCAAGAAAACCGCCCGGCAGGGCATGCCGTGGCGGTTTCATTTGCTTTCCGGGACTTTGGTCGGTCCGGGAAACGACAACAAGGGGTCTCGAACCCCGGCAAGGAGAAGCAAAATGCCCAAGATGAAGACCAAATCGGCCGCCAAGAAGCGGTTCAAGATCACAGGCACGGGCAAGGTCCTGTCGGCTGCGGCCGGCAAGCGCCACGGCATGATCAAGCGTTCCAACAAGTTCATCCGCGACGCCCGCGGCACCATGGTGCTGGCGGAGGCCGACGGCAAGAAGGTCGTCAAGAACTTCCTGCCCAACGGCGGCGGCATCTGAACCCGGAACGCCCGCTCGGCCCCGAAAAGGTGCAGACCTTTCGGATGTGGACCAGGCGGCACTGAAGAGATTTAGGAGATCATGACATGGCACGCGTAAAGAGAGGCGTCACCGCTCACGCCAAGCACAAGAAGGTCCTGAAAGCCGCCAAGGGTTTCTACGGCCGTCGCAAGAACACCATCCGCATCGCCAAGCAGGCGGTCGAGAAGTCGCTGCAATACGCCTATCGCGATCGCAAGGTGCGCAAGCGCAATTTCCGCGCGCTCTGGGTTCAGCGCATCAACGCCGCCGTTCGCGAGCACGGCCTGACCTATGCCCGGTTCATCGACGGCCTCAACAAGGCCGGCATCGAGATCGACCGCAAGGTCCTGTCGGACATGGCCATCCATGAGCCGCAGGCGTTCGCCGCGCTGGTCGCCAAGGCCAAGACGGCGCTGGAATATCTGAAGGACACGACCCCGAACGCTTTTGAAAGCGCTGTCGCTTAGAGCATTTTCCGGCGGGCTGCGAAGCAGTCCCGTACAGGACAAATGCGGCTAAGGAATCGCCAGCCGCTTCCCAAGCCTCGACGTCTGACATTGGGAAACCCGCGCTGGCAGGGCTGGCGCGGGTTTTGTTTTGGGTAATGAGGATATGACGGGTCCGCAAACCGAACCGCTGAACGTGATCGAGCTCGCGGCGCTTGCGTCGCGGGCACAGAAACGCATTCAAAGTCTCGCGTTCGGCGACCGCAAGGTATGGGTCAAGAAGGCCGTCAAGCAATTGCATCCCGGCCATTACGCGCATGCGGCCATGTCGATCGTTCTTCCGCGCTCCATCTACCGGCCCTCGCCGCCGGAAGTGGGTGAAGCCGCGAGCCGGGGGGAAGCCCAGCGGTTGCGCGCCTTCCAGGCCAAGGGCATAGACGTTCCCGACCTGCTCTACGAAGGCGCGGGCCTGCTGGTTCTCGGGGACTGTGGACCGACGGTCGAGAGGCGTCTCAAGGAATTCCGCAGTCAGGGCGACGCCGTCGCCCATGATGCGCTTCTGGTCGCCATGGCTCACGGCATGGCAGCCGTGCACGCCGCGGGCCTTGTTCACGGCCGGCCTCACCCGCGCGACATGTTTCTGCGCGAGGGCAGGGTTGGCTTCATGGATTTCGAGCAGAATCCGCTCCGTGCCATGAGCCTGGTGCGGGCGCAGGCGCGCGATGCGCTGTTCCTGTTCGGCTTCATCGCCGATCTCGCCATGATGCCGGAAACGCCGATGCGTGCGTGGGAAGCCTGGGCGTCCCGGGCTCCTGCGGAAACGCGCCGGCAGCTCGACCGGACTTTGAGGGGAATGAAGCCTTTCATGGCGGTCGGACGGCTGGCTGCGCGCGTCAAGCTGGGATCGGACCTGCGCCGCTTTCTGGCGGGGACGGGCTTCCTTTCCAAAGTGCCATCCAATTCGGAAGAAAAAAGCCGGGGCGGGTTACAAGCCGTGAAGTCGGCGGCAGCGACGCCTTTGGCAGGAAAGATGAACGGCAATGACCATCGCTCTCGATAATCCCGACCTGACCAAGCTCGAAGCCGCCGTGATGGCCGACATCGCCGCCGCCGGCGACGAAGCGGCGCTCGAGGCCGTTCGCGTCGCGGCGCTCGGCAAGAAGGGGTCCGTTTCGGAACTCCTGAAGACGCTGGGGTCCATGACGCCCGAAGAGCGGCAGGTGAAAGGCCCTGCCATCAACGGGTTGAAGAACCGGGTCGGCGAGGCGCTCGCGGCGCGCAAGGCCGAGCTCAGGGACGCGGCGATCGCCACTCGGCTCGCCGCCGAAAAGGTGGACGTGACATTGCCGGTCCGCCAGTCTCCGGCGGAGCGAGGCCGCATCCACCCCATCAGCCAGGTGATCGACGAGATCACGGCGATCTTCGGCGACCTCGGCTTCTCGATCGCCGAAGGGCCGGACATCGAGACCGACCACTACAACTTCACCGCGCTGAACTTCCCGGAAGGCCATCCTGCACGCGAGATGCACGACACCTTCTTCTTCCAGCCGGACGCGAGCGGCGAGCGCAAGGTGCTGCGCACGCACACCTCGCCGGTTCAGATCCGCACGATGGAAGCCCAGAAGCCGCCGATCCGCATCGTCATTCCGGGCAAGACCTACCGGCAGGATTCAGACGCCACCCATTCGCCGATGTTCCATCAGGTCGAGGGGCTGGTGATCGACAGGAGCGCCAATATCGCCAACATGAAGTGGGTGCTGGAGGAATTCTGCAAGGCCTTCTTCGAGGTTCCCCAGGTCAAGATGCGCTTCCGCCCGTCCTTCTTCCCGTTCACCGAGCCCAGCCTCGAGGTCGACATCCAGTGCGACCGCTCGCGGCCGGGCGAGGTGCGTTTCGGCGAAGGCAGCGACTGGATGGAGATCCTCGGCTGCGGCATGGTGCATCCCAACGTGCTGCGGGCCGGCGGACTCGACCCGGCCGAGTACCAGGGCTTCGCCTGGGGCATGGGCATCGACCGCATCGCCATGCTGAAATACGGCATGCCGGACCTGCGGCCCTTCTTCGACGCCGACGTGCGCTGGCTGTCGCACTACGGCTTCAGGCCGCTCGACATGCCGACGCTGTTCGGCGGGCTGAGTTCCTGATGGCGGCGTGGGGGCGCAGAGAGAAAGCGTAGTCATGGACGAAACAACCACCCACACCGGCGGCTGCCGCTGCGGCGCGGTCCACTTCGAAACGAGCGCCGAGCCGCATCACGTCAGCTATTGCCATTGCAGCGACTGCCGCAGGGCGAGCGGCGCGCCCGTCTCCGCCTTCGTCGGCTTCCGCGCCGACGAGGTGGCGCTCGACGGCAAGACGCTGAAGACGTTCGAGAACGGTCCGGTGGCGCGGTCCTTCTGCAGCACCTGCGGTTCGCCAATCGCCTATGTCGACGAGCGCCTGCCGGACCAGGTCTGGTTCATGCTCGGCGCCTTCGACCAGCCCGCCTATTTCAAGCCGTCGCTGCACGCCTGGGTCCGCGAGCAGCTCCCCTATGTTCACATGCCCGACGGGCTGCCGCGGCACTTGAAGAGCAGCGTCCCGAGACCGGAAGAGACATAAGCAATGAAATTCACCCTGTCCTGGCTGAAGGATCACCTCGAAACCGACGCCTCGCTCGGCGAGATCGTCGAGCGCCTGACGGCGATCGGCCTCGAAGTCGAGCGTGTCGACGACAAGGCGGCCCTGAAGCCGTTCGTGATCGCCAGGGTGCTGACGGCGCAAAAACATCCCGACGCCGACAAGCTGCAGGTGCTTTCCGTCGATATCGGCGACGGCGGCCAGCCCGTGCAGGTGGTCTGCGGCGCGCCCAACGCCCGCGCCGGCCTGGTCGGCGCCTTCGCCGCGCCGGGCGCCTATGTTCCCGGCATCGACGTGACGCTCGGCGTCGGCAAGATCCGCGGCGTCGAGAGCCGCGGCATGATGTGCTCGGAGCGCGAGTTGCAGATATCCGACGAGCACAACGGCATCATCGACCTGCCCGCCGACGCGCCGGTCGGCACCAGCTTCGCGGCTTACGCGCATCTCGACGACCCGGTGATCGAGATCAACCTGACGCCGAACCATCCCGACGCGACAGGCGTCTACGGCATCGCCCGCGACCTCGCCGCCAGCGGTCTCGGCCGGCTGAAGCCGGGCGCTGTCGAGCCGGTCGACGGCGAAGGCGATTGCCCCGTCAAGGTGACGATCGAAGCGCCGGACCTGTGCCCCGGCTTCGCGCTCAGGCTGGTGCGCGGCGTGACAAACGGACCGTCGCCGAAATGGATGCAGCAGCGTTTGCTCGCCATCGGGTTGCGCCCCATCAACGCGCTGGTCGACATCACCAACTACATAACCTTCGACCGCGGTCGTCCGCTGCATGTGTTCGATGCCGCCAAGGTTTCGGGAAACCTCGTCGTGCGGCGCGCCCGCGAGGGCGAGACCGTTCTGGCGCTCGACGGCCGTGAATACACGCTGACGCCTGATATGTGCGTCATCGCCGACGGCAACGGTGTCGAATCGATCGCCGGCGTCATGGGCGGCGAGCATTCCGGTTGCGACGAGGCGACGACGGACGTGCTGATCGAATCGGCGCTCTGGGACCCCATCGCCACCGCCCGCACCGGCCGCGCGCTCGGCATCGTCACCGACGCGCGCTACCGCTTCGAGCGCGGCGTCGATCCCGAATTCATGGGCGCCGGCCTGGAACTCGCCACCCGCATGGTGACGGAGCTTTGCGGTGGCCGGCCGACCCGGCCGGAAATCGTGCTCGGCAAGCCGACCGCTTCGGAAGGAAACATCGTCGGCGAGAGCGGGCATCATTACCGCGAAGTCGACTTCCCGTTCTCGGAGGTCCGGCGGCTGACCGGCCTGGACATCGGCCGCGACGAGAGCCTGGCGATCCTCACGCGCCTCGGCTTCCAGCCCGTCGGCGACACGACCGGCGGCACCGTTCGCTTCATCGTGCCGTCGTGGCGGCCCGATGTCGACGGCAAGGCCGATCTGGTCGAGGAAGTGATGCGCATGCATGGCGTGGGTGAAATCGTGCCGCAGCCGCTGGCCGGCCATGACGCGGTCAACGGAAAAATCCTGACGACGCTACAGGTGCGCACCCGCGCCGCCCGCCGCGCGCTCGCCGCACGCGGCATGATGGAGGCGCTGACATGGTCGTTCATTCCTGCAAGGCACGCCGAACTGTTCGGCGGCGGCAGGCCCGAGTTGAAGCTCGCCAACCCGATCGCCGCCGACATGTCCGACATGCGGCCCTCACTGCTGCCCGGACTGATCGCCGCCGCCCGGCGCAATGCCGATCGCGGCTATGGCGACGTCGCGCTGTTCGAGGTTTCCGGCACCTATGAGAACGATACGCCGCAAGGGCAGCGCCGTGTCGCCGCCGGCGTGCGGCGCGGCACCGCGGGGCTCACCGGTGCCGGCCGCGACTGGGATGGCAACGCCGCCCCGGTCGGCGTCTTCGACGCCAAGGCCGATGCGATCGCAGCGCTCGAAGCCTGCGGCGCGCCGGTCGATCGGCTACAGATCGAGGCGGGCGCGCCGGACTGGTATCATCCCGGCCGCTCCGGCCTGATAAAACTCGGGCCGAAACTCGTGCTCGGCCATTTCGGCGAGTTCCATCCCAGGACACTGGAAGGGCTCGATGTCAGCGGCCCCCTCTGCGGTTTCGAGGTTTTCGTCGACGCCGTGCCGGAGCCGAAGGCCAAGGCGACGAAAACGAAGCCCAGACTGGACCTGTCGCCGTTCCAGGCGGTGAAGCGCGACTTCGCCTTCGTGGTCGACAGGACAGTGGAAGCCGGTGCGCTGACCAGGGCCGCGCTTGCCGCCGACAAGAAGCTGATCACCGGCGTCAACGTCTTCGACGTCTTCGAGGGCGCGGCGCTCGGCTCCGACAAGAAGTCGGTCGCCATCGAGGTCGCCATCCAGCCGACCGAGCGCACGCTCACCGACGAGGATTTCGAGGCGCTCGCCAGGCGCATCGTCGACAATGTCGGCAAGCAGACAGGCGGCGTGCTGAGGGGCTAACACCCCTCAAGCGCTCACCCGTTCGTCTGCGCCATCGCCGCCGCCGCGTAGCGTTGGCCGGCGGTCTGGTCGGGTGTGACCAGCGCGCCGATCTCGGCGATCTCATCGTCGCTCAGCGCGACGCTTGCCGCCTCGACGTTCGCCTCCAGATTGGCGATCTTGCGCGAGCCGGGGATCGGCACGATGAAGTCGCCCTGCGCCAGTACCCAGGCGAGCGCGAGCTGCGCGGCCGTCTTGCCTTTTTTCGCCGCAAGCTGCTCCAGCCTCTCCACGGCGGCCAGGTTGCGGCGGATGTTCTCCTCCTCGAAGCGCGGCAGGCCGCGCCGGAAGTCCTTGTCGCCAAGCTGGTCGGCGGAACGGATCGCACCGGCAAGGAAACCGCGCCCAAGCGGTGAAAACGGCACGAAACCGATGCCCAACTCGCGGCAGACGTCGAGAATGCCGCCCTCGGGATCGCGCGTCCACAGGGAGTATTCGCTCTGCACGGCGGCGATAGGGTGCACTGCATGCGCCCTGCGGATCGTGGCGACGCCGGCCTCCGACAGGCCGAGCGCGCGCACCTTGCCCTCGCGCACGAGATCGGCCATCGCGCCGACCGTCTCCTCGATCGGCACGTCCGGATCGACCCGGTGCTGGTAGAGAAGGTCGATCACCTCCACCCCGAGCCGCTTCAGCGATGCCTCGGCGACGATACGCAGATGTTCGGGGCGACTGTTCAGGCCCGGCACCTGCTTCGGCCCGTCCTCGCTTTCGACGATGTTGAAGCCGAACTTGGTGGCGATCGCGACCTTGTCGCGGAAAGGTTTCAGCCCCTTGCCGACCAGCGCCTCGTTGGTGAACGGGCCATAGACTTCCGCCGTGTCGAACAGGCTGACGCCGAGCTCGACGGCACGATGAAGCGTGCGGATCGCATCGGCCTCGTCCTGCCCGCCATAGGCGTGGCTCATACCCATGCAGCCGAGGCCGACGGCGCTGACGGCCAGTTCAGTTCCAAGCTTTCGCGATTTCATGGCGGCTTCCCTGCTGTGGTCGAGGATAGATAGTGCCTGTGCCAGCCGGTTCGAGACAAACCGCTGCCGAATGATTGGTCCACGACGTCGGCCGGGCCCGTGCTGCATTGGCCGGGAAGAAAGAACATGCGGCGGACGTTTGCCGCTGATGACGATCCTGATCCGCAACACCTCCAACCGTTATGGCTGGCCGGCCATCCTCTTTCACTGGCTGGTCGCGGTTCTCTTCGTCGGGCAATTCGCGCTCGGCCTGACGATGGAGCGCGTCGCCAGCCAGCGCCTCGCCTTCGAGCTGATCCAATGGCACAAATCCTGCGGCTTCCTGCTGCTCGGCCTGGTTCTGCTGCGGACGGGCTGGCGGCTCGGCAATCCGACGCCCGCGCCTGTTTCAAATGGCCGGGTCGAACGCACGGCGGCCCGGCTTACCCACACCGCGCTCTATGGATTCCAGATAGCGGTTCCCCTGACCGGCTGGGCGTTGGTGTCGGCCTCGGTGCTCGATATTCCGTCCGTCCCGTTCAATCTCTTCGTCATGCCGGATCTGCCTCTGATCAGAACCGGTGCGGCCGAGGCTTTCTGGGCGCGGGTCCACGACTGTCTGGCCTGGGCCGGCATCGCCCTGGTGGCCGTCCATGCCGCCGCCGCGCTCTGGCACGCCGTCTGGCGTCGTGACGGCGTGCTCTCGCGCATGATCGCGCCGTCGCTCGTGCACAGGTTTCGCGGCCGGGAATGAAGCGGCCCCCGCCGTCGTTGACGAATACACGCTCGAAAAGGAGTATCACGGCATGCAGGGGTCCCGTTTCATGGCAGCGGCGCTGACAGCCCTCGCATGCCTGATGTTTTCGCAACCGGCTGCCGGCGCCGCCTCGCTCGGCGACGCCGCCGGGCGCTATGCCATCGACGGCAATTCCTCCATCCGCTTTTCCGTCGCCAATGCGGCTGGCGGCGCCCTGAAGGGCCGCTTTGCCCGTTTCAAGGGATCCATCCGGATCGACGATCGCGATGCCGGCCGCTCGTCGGTCGACATCACCATCTATCCGGCGAGCGTCACGACCGGCCAGGGCCGGGTCGACAGTTTCCTGCGCTCGGACGCCGTGTTCGATGCCGCCAATGCGCCGGAAATCCGCTTCCGCTCGACATTGGTCCGGCGCAGCGAGCGCGACGATAGAAGGCCAGCTCGCGGCGCGCGGCAGGAACGGCACTGAAAAATTCACCGCGGAACTGGTTGCCCTGAAGGGCGGCGGGATCTTGTTCCATGTGGTCGGCAAGGTGCTGCGCTCGCGTTACGGCATGGATGTCGGGACGCCGATCTATTCCAATGTGGTCGATTTCGACATGACGCTGTCCGGCCATCGCGGCTGACGCTTCCTCCCTTGCCATTGGCATTCCTGCCGATTTCAGGCACACCTTCGCAGGATGCAAATGCAGGGAGAAAAAGATGTTCCGTTGGGGTGTTCTGTCGACGGCCAAGATCGGGCGCGAACATGTGCTGCCGGCTATCGCCGATGCCGAAAACGGCGTGCTTTCGGCCGTTGCCAGCCGCGATCCCGCCAAGGCCCGGGCACTGGCCGATCGCTTCGGCGCGCCGCATGCTTTCGGTTCCTATGATGAATTGCTGGCCTCGGACGCGGTGGACGGCGTCTATATCCCGTTGCCGACATCCCAGCACGTCGAGTGGACCGCAAGGGCTATCGAAGCCGGCAAGCATGTGCTGGTGGAAAAACCGCTGGCGCTCAAGGCCGACGACATCGAGCCGCTGATCGTCCTGCGCGACCGGCACAAGGTGCTGGTGTGCGAGGCCTTCATGGTCGTCTATCACCCGCAATGGATCAAGGTGCGCGAGCTGATCCGGTCGGGCGCCATCGGCCGCCTGCGCCATGTGCAGGGCGCCTTCAGCTATTACAATGTCGATCCGGGCAACATGCGCAACAAGCTCGATCTCGGCGGTGGCGCGCTGCCCGACATCGGGGTCTATCCGACGGTCTCGACCCGTTTCGCCACGGGAAAGGAGCCGGTCCGCGTGCAGGCGACGATCGAGCGGGATCAGAAATTCGGAACCGATATCTATTCCTCGATTCGCGCCGACTTCGACGATTTCGAACTATCGTTCTATCTCTCCACCCAGATGGCGGCGCGCCAATCGATGGTCTTCCACGGCGACGAGGGGTTCATCCAGGTCGCCTCTCCCTTCAACGCCGGCCTTTATGACGACCATCGCGTGGAACTCTTCAACCAGAACCATACGCAGGCGCAGGTCTTCCGCTTTCCCGGCACCCAGCAATACCGGCTGGAGGTCGAGACTTTCGCCCGGGCGGCTTCCGGCGGCGAGGACAGTGTCTTCACGCTGGAGGAGTCGATCCTGAACCAGAAGATGATCGATGCGATCTTCCGTGCCGGCGAGAAGGATGGCTGGGAGAGAGTCTAGTCCATCCAACTGACATGCGACGCGGCCTGAAAATACCCCCACTTCTGACCCCTCTCCTCAAGGGGAAGCAACCGCATATCAAGTCCCCCTCCCCCTTGAGGGGAGGGGTTAGGGGTAGGGGTACTCTTGTCAGCAACAATAGGGTCATGTCGTCATGACCGCCGACGCCGTCATCGTCGGTGCAGGTCTCGCCGGCCTGGTCGCCGCCTGCGAGCTTGTCGATGCCGGACGCGAGGTCGTCATCCTCGACCAGGAGCCGGAACAGTCGTTGAGCGGGCAGGCTTTCTGGTCCTTCGGCGGGCTCTTCCTGATCGATTCGCCCGAGCAGCGGCGTATGCGCATCCGTGACTCGCACGAACTGGCGCTGTCCGACTGGCTGGGCACGGCCGCCTTCGACCGGCCGGAGGATGCCTGGCCGCGGAAATGGGCCGAAGCCTATGTCGATTTCGCTGCCGGCGAAAAAAGGGCGTGGTTGGCGGCGCGGGGCGTAAAATTCTTTCCGGTGGTCGGCTGGGCGGAGCGCGGCGGCGCCAACGCGTCGGGTCACGGCAATTCCGTGCCGCGCTTCCACATCACCTGGGGCACGGGACCGGGCGTGCTGGAGCCGTTCGTGGCCCGCGCCCGCGAGGCCGAGAAGGCGGGCCGGCTCGCCTTCCTGTTCCGGCGTCGCGTCAATGAGATCGTCACCAGCGGCGGCACGGTCACGGGCGTGCGCGGCGACGTGCTCGAAGCCAGCGACGTCGAGCGCGGCCGCAAGAGCTCCCGCACCGTCACCGGCGACTTTGAGCTGAACACCCCGGTCGTCATCGTGGCCTCCGGCGGCATCGGCGCCAATCATGACCTGGTGCGGGCAAATTGGCCGGCTCGGCTCGGCGCGCCGCCTAAGCGAATGATCACCGGCGTGCCGGACCATGTCGATGGACGGATGCTGGGCATCGCCGAGCAGGCCGGCGGCCATCTCATCAACCGCGACCGCATGTGGCACTACGTCGAGGGGATCAGGAACTGGGCGCCGGTCTGGACCGACCACGCCATCCGCATCCTGCCCGGCCCGTCCTCGATCTGGCTGGACGCGACCGGCAGACGCCTGCCGCCGCCGCTCTATCCGGGCTTCGACACGCTCGCCACGCTGGCACATCTGCGGAACACCGGCCACGACCATTCCTGGTTCGTCCTGACCGAGAAGATCATCCGCAAGGAACTCGCCCTGTCCGGGTCCGAGCAGAATCCGGACCTGACAGGCAAAAGCTGGCGGCAGGTGCTCGGCCGCGCGACTAGCGGCATTCCCGGTCCGGTCAGGGCCTTCATGGAGAAAGGCGAAGATTTCATCGTCGAGCGTGACCTGGCCCGGCTGGTCGAGCGGATGAATGCGCTCGTCGGCGGCGAGCCGCTTCTTGCCCCGGACAGGATCGAGCGGGAAATCCGCGCCCGCGACATGCAGCTCGACAATCCTTTCTCAAAGGATGCGCAGATCGTCGCGCTGCGCGGCGCGCGCAACTATCTCGGCGACCGGCTGATCCGCACAGCGAGGCCGCACAAGATTCTCGATCCCGCCAACGGGCCGCTGGTCGCGGTGCGCCTCAACATCCTCACCCGCAAGACGCTGGGCGGACTGGAGACCGATCTCGACAGCCGCGTGCTTGGTGCGGACGGCGAGCCGGTCTCCGGCCTCTACGCGGCGGGCGAGGCGGCCGGTTTCGGCGGTGGCGGCATGCACGGCTACGCGGCGCTCGAAGGCACTTTCCTCGGCGGCTGCATCTTTTCCGGCCGTGCCGCGGGGCGGGCGGCGGCCAAAGCTCTGTAGGGGACCTCGCGAGGACTGCCGCGATCCTGCAAATCCGGCTCAGAACGCTTGCGCTCCCATGGGCCTGTTCTTATATACGCCGCACAACCGCAGGGGCCGTGCGGAACGCATGGCACGCTGCGGAATTCTTGTGAACAGGGGCTTTCGCCGGAACGCCTGACAGGGTCCTGAAAGCCTGCTTGAAGGAGAGAACGACAAAATGGCTAAAGTAATCGGCATCGATCTGGGAACGACCAATTCCTGCGTCGCCGTGATGGACGGCAAGGACGCCAAGGTCATCGAAAACGCGGAAGGCGCGCGCACCACGCCTTCGATCGTGGCTTTCACTTCCGACGGCGAGCGCCTCGTCGGTCAGCCGGCCAAGCGCCAGGCGGTCACCAATCCCGAAAACACCATCTTCGCGGTCAAGCGCCTGATCGGCCGCCGCTACGACGATCCGGTGACGGAGAAGGACAAGAAGCTTGTCCCCTACAAGATCGTCAAGGGCGACAACGGCGACGCCTGGGTCGAATCCGACGGCAAGAAGTATTCGCCCTCGCAGATTTCGGCGATGATCCTGCAGAAAATGAAGGAAACGGCGGAAAGCTATCTCGGCGAGAAGGTCGAGAAGGCCGTCATCACCGTTCCGGCCTATTTCAACGACGCCCAGCGTCAGGCGACCAAGGACGCCGGCAAGATCGCCGGCCTGGAAGTCCTGCGCATCATCAACGAGCCGACCGCGGCCGCGCTCGCCTACGGCCTCGACAAGAAGGACGGCAAGACCATCGCCGTTTATGACCTTGGCGGCGGCACGTTCGACATCTCGATCCTCGAGATCGGCGACGGCGTGTTCGAGGTGAAGTCGACCAACGGCGACACCTTCCTCGGCGGCGAGGATTTCGACATGCGCCTCGTCGAATACCTGGCGGACGAGTTCAAGAAGGAACAGGGCATCGACCTGAAGAACGACAAGCTGGCGCTGCAGCGGCTGAAGGAAGCCGCCGAGAAGGCCAAGATCGAGCTGTCGTCCTCGGCGCAGACGGAGATCAACCTGCCCTTCATCACGGCCGACCAGTCCGGTCCGAAGCACCTGACGCTGAAGCTGACCCGCGCCAAGTTCGAATCGCTGGTCGATGACCTGGTGCAGCGGACGATCGCGCCTTGCAAGGCAGCGCTCAAGGATGCCGGCCTCCAGGCCGGGCAGATCGACGAAGTGGTCCTCGTCGGCGGCCAGACCCGTATGCCGAAGGTCCAGGAAGTCGTGAAGCAGTTCTTCGGCAAGGAGCCGCACAAGGGCGTCAATCCCGATGAGGTCGTCGCGCTTGGCGCCGCCATTCAGGCCGGCGTCCTTCAGGGCGACGTCAAGGATGTCCTGTTGCTCGACGTGACCCCGCTGTCGCTCGGCATCGAGACGCTGGGCGGCGTGTTCACGCGCCTCATCGAGCGCAACACGACCATTCCGACCAAGAAGGGTCAGACCTTCTCGACCGCCGAGGACAACCAGAACGCGGTGACGATCCGGGTCTTCCAGGGCGAGCGCGAGATGGCGGTCGACAACAAGCTGCTCGGCCAGTTCGATCTGGTCGGCATCCCGCCGGCTCCGCGCGGCGTGCCGCAGATCGAGGTCACCTTCGATATCGACGCCAACGGCATCGTCAACGTCTCGGCCAAGGACAAGGGCACCGGCAAGGAGCACCAGATCCGCATCCAGGCTTCGGGCGGCCTGTCCGACGCCGACATCGACAAGATGGTGAAGGACGCCGAGGCCAATGCCGAGAGCGACAAGAAGCGCAAGGCACTGGTCGAGGCCCGCAACCAGGCCGAGGCTCTGGTCCATTCGGCCGAGAAGTCGCTGAAGGACTATGGCGACAAGGTCTCCGAGGCCGATCGCACCGCCATCTCCGACGCCATCGCAGCGCTCAGGACGGCGACCGAAGGCGACGATCCTGCCGACATAGAAGCCAAGAGCCAGACGCTCGCCGAAGCCTCGATGAAGCTCGGCCAGGCCATGTACGAGGCCCAGCAGACTGAGGCGGCCGAGGCTGACGCCAAGGCGGACGCGGCCAAGGACTCCGACGTGGTCGACGCCGATTTCGAAGAGCTCGACGACGACGACAAGAAGAAGTCCGCCTGACCCGGCCGGACGGCCACGAACAGCGAAAAGCCCGGCGCAGGCCGGGCTTTTTTGCAAACTTCATCGAAAAAAGGCGGCAAAACACTGGCGGGGTCTGGCATGGCAGCCGCTTGATGCCTAAATCGGAGGCCAGTCTTTTAAAAGCGACTGGTGGCAACAATGCTCGAAGACATTGGCCATAAGGGGCCTTCCGGCTTCGGAACCGGGACGAATTCATGAAAGCGGATTTCTACGAGACGCTCGGGGTCCAGAAGGGCGCCGATGAAAAGGAACTCAAGTCGGCTTTTCGCAAGCTCGCCATGCAGTTCCATCCCGACCGCAATCCGGGCGATCACGCCTGCGAGCACAAGTTCAAGGAAATCAACGAGGCCTATGAGTGCCTCAAGGACCCGCAGAAGCGCGCCGCCTATGACCGCTTCGGCCATGCCGCCTTCGAGCATGGCGGCATGAACGGCGCCGCGCACGGCTTCGCGGCGGGCGGCTTCGCCGACATCTTCGAGGACATCTTCGGCGATATGATGGGCGGCGGCGGTCGCCGCCGTTCGTCCGGCGGCCGCGAGCGCGGCGCCGATCTCCGCTACAATATGGAGATCTCGCTGGAAGAGGCCTTCGCCGGCAAGACCGCGCAGATTCATGTGCCGGCTTCGGTTTCCTGCGACGAATGTTCCGGCACCGGCGCCAAGCCCGGCACCCAGCCGGTCACCTGCTCGATGTGCCACGGCCACGGCAAGGTGCGCGCCAGCCAGGGCTTCTTCTCCATCGAACGGACCTGCCCGCAGTGCCAGGGCCGCGGCCAGACCATCAAGGACCCGTGCCCGAAATGCGCCGGCCAGGGCTGTGTCACCGAGGAGCGTTCGCTCTCGGTCAACATTCCGGCAGGTATCGAGGACGGCACCCGCATCCGCCTCGCCAACGAGGGCGAGGCCGGCCTGCGCGGCGGGCCGTCAGGCGATCTCTACATCTTCCTGTCGGTCAAGCCGCACGAATTCTTCCAGCGCGACGGCGCCGATCTTTATTGCAAGGTGCCGATCTCGATGACCACGGCCGCCCTCGGCGGCTCCTTCGAGGTGGCGACGCTCGATGGCACCCAAACCCGCGTGAAGGTGCCCGAAGGCACGCAGAACGGCCGTCAGTTCCGCCTCAAGGGCAAGGGCATGCCGGTCCTGCGCCAGCCGAATGTCGGCGATCTCTACATCCAGACGGCCGTCGAGACGCCGCAGAACCTCACAAGGCGCCAGCGCGAGATTCTCGAGGAATTCGAGCAGCTTTCGTCCAAGGAAAATTCGCCGCAATCCAGCGGCTTCTTCAGCCGGATGAAGGATTTCTTCGAGTCCTTCGGCGACGGTCGGTAGCACCGAAAACTGTCTTGTCCACGACCTTTTATGTCGCTTCTCTATTGCTCCCCTCGCGTCAACTGCTAAGGAACGCGCGGGGGATGGAGAAAGAGAGTCGCTGATGGCACGCAGTCACGGTTTGAAGAAGGCGCTCGCCGAAAAGTTCGACGACGAGCTGAAATTCTTCAAGGGCTGGATCGACAGGCCGAAGGCCGTGGGCTCCATCATACCCACCAGTTCCGTAACGGCACGCAAGATGGCCTCGGTGATCGATCCGGCCTCCGGCCTGCCGGTGCTGGAGGTCGGCCCGGGCACGGGCGTCATCACCCGCGCCATCCTCGCGCGCGGCGTGAAGCCGGCCGATCTTTACGCGCTGGAATATTCGCCCGAGTTCGTCCGGCACCTGCGCCGGCTCTATCCCGGCGTCAACGTGATCGAAGGCGATGCCTTCAATCTCTCGGCAGCTCTCGGGGACCATCGCGACCTGACCTTCGATGCGGTGATTTCGGCCGTGCCGCTGCTCAATTTTCCGGTGGCGCAGCGCATCGCCTATCTGGAAAGCCTGCTTGCGCGCATCCCCGAAGGCCGGCCGGTGGTGCAGCTCACCTATGGTCCGCTCTCGCCCATCCCGCCAGGGCGAGGCGACTATGAGGTCAAGCACTTCGATTTCATCGTCCGCAACATCCCGCCGACGCAGCTCTGGGTCTACCGGCGCCGTCCGCACTGAAGCCCGCTTGATTCGGCCGATGCTTCGCCTATAGGTGGGAGAGGAGCACCGATGCCGACCATTCCCAGGATTCTCGTCTTTGCCGGCTCGAACCGCATTGGCGCCTTCAGCGGCAGGACGGCCGACATCGCCCAGAAGACCCTTGCCGTGCTCGGCGCGGAGGTGACGCGCATTTCCCTGCAGGACTATCCTCTGCCGATCATCGATCAGGATCTGGAACGGGAAAAGGGCATTCCCGACAACGTGATGCGCCTCGCCCGCCAGATCGCCGCGCATGACGGCATCCTAATCGCCACGCCGGAATACAACGGTTCGATTCCGCCACTGCTCAAGAACGTGGTCGACTGGGTCAGCCGGGTTCGCAGCGACGCCGGCAAGCCGTTCCGGCCGCTGGCCGGCAAGCCGACCGGCCTCTGCTCGTCTTCGCAGGGGTGGTTCGCCGGCATTCGCGCCATCAACCATCTGCGCGCCGTTCTGGTGCGCTGCCAGATGGAAGTCGTGGCGCCGGAATGCTCTGTGCCGGACGGCGACAGCGCCTTCGGCGAAGACGGCGCCTTCACCGACGAACGCATGCAACACTCGATGGAGCACCTATGCCGCACACTGCTGGAAACCTCGCACCTTCTGTCGACGCGGGTCCCGTGACGGCCGGCTCGATGCACGAGCGCCTGATCGTCGGGCTGGACGTGCCGACCGTGAAGGACGCCGAAGCGGTAGTCCGCCAGCTCGACGGCGTCGCGCGTTTCTACAAGATCGGCTACCAGCTCGCCTTTGCGGGCGGCCTGGATTTCGCCCGCGACTTGGCGCGCGGCGGAACCAATGTCTTCCTCGACATGAAGCTGCTCGACATCGACAACACCGTGGCCAAGGGCGTCGAGAACATCGTCAAGATGGGCATGACCATGCTGACCATCCACGCCTATCCGAAGGCGATGAAGGCGGCGGTCGAGGCCGCGCGCGGCAGCGACCTCACCCTGCTGGGCGTCACCGTGCTCACCTCGATGGACGAGCGCGACGTCATCGACGCCGGCTACGAGTACGATCCGCACACGCTGGTGTTGCGCCGCGCCGAACAGGCGCTCCACGCCGGCATGGGCGGCGTCGTCTGCTCGGCCGAGGAAGCGGCGGCCGTTCGAAAGATCGTCGGACCGGACATGGCCGTGGTGACGCCGGGCATCCGCCCGGCCGGCTCCGCGCGTGGCGACCAGCGCCGCGTCGTCACGCCCGGCGAGGCGATCCGCAACGGCTCCAGCCACCTCGTCGTCGGCCGCCCGATCGTCGCCGCACCCGACCGCCGCGCCGCCGCCGAGGCGATATTGGAAGAAATGTATGCGGCCTGAGACCGAGACGGTCCCGTCAAGGGACTACGATAGAGCCTGAGGGAGAAGACATGCCGAAAGGATACTGGATCGCCCGCGTCGATGTGCGCGACGCTGAAAAATACAAGGACTATGTCGCGGCGGCGAAGATCGCCTTCGATAACTACGGCGCCAGATTCCTGGCGCGCGGCGGCGCGCACGAGAAGGCCGAGGGAGAGGGCCGCGCGCGCAACGTCGTCATCGAGTTCGAGACGCTCCAGATCGCCAGCGACTGCTACCATTCGCCGGAATACCAGCGCGCCGCCGCTATCCGTCAACAGGTAGCCGACGGCGAGATCGTGCTGGTCGAGGGCGTTTGAGCGCGCCCGTTCGCACAAGTTTTACCTTGCCGGTCAAGGAATTCTAAGGGCGTTCCGGGCTAGCCTGTGAAACGATCGGCCGCCGGCCGACGGTGAGCCGAACGAGCCCGATGCAGTCCCGATCCGCGACGCGCCTCTACAATCTCGACCTGCTGCGGCTGCTCTCGGCCGCGATGGTGCTGCTGTTCCACTACGGCTTCCGCATGGCGATCTCAGGTGAGGGCGGTGGCGTCGGCTTTCCCGAACTGGCGCCTGTCGCCATGTGGTGCGACACCGGCCTGCTCGTCTTCTTCGCCATCTCCGGCTACGTGATCGCGCTGTCGGCGGAAAATCGCTCGGCCTATGATTTCGCGGCGGGCCGGGTCGCCCGGCTCTGGCCGACTTTCGTGACCTGCGCGACCGTTACCGCGCTGGTGCTGCTGGCCTGGCCTGTCGCCGGCATCCCGAGGCCGACGATGCCGCAATGGCTGGCGCAGTTCATCATCGTCTCGCGCCTTGCCGGGCAGCCTTTCATGGACGGCGCCTACTGGACCATCGTCTACGAGATCGTCTTCTACGGCTGGGTGTTCCTGCTGCTCTGCGCCGGCTGGTTCCGCAGCGGCTGGCGCATCGCGGTGCTCGCCTGGCTGGCGCTGTCGGCCGCCAACGAATTTTTCCTTCATTCGGGCGCGATGACGAAGCTCTTCATAACCGAATATTCCGGCTTCTTCTCCTTCGGACTGGTGCTCTACCACGCCCATCGGCAGTTAGACCGCCGCACGGCCGCGCTGCTGATTGTATCGCTAGCCTGGGCGGTCGCCGCAACCTTCGTCATCGAGCCGCGCATGGTCGCCGACTATGGCGTGGTCCGCCCGGCATGGGGCGTGGCGCTGATGGCGCCGCTGGCCTGCGGCGCCATGGCGCTGGCCGCCCTGACACCGGCCCTCCCGATCCGCCCGGCGCTCGCCTACGGGCTCGGCGCGCTGACCTATCCGCTCTACCTGCTGCACCAGCATATCGGCTACGCCGTCTTCACCCGCTTCGCCGATGCCGGCAACCGCTGGCTCGTCTTCGCCCTGCTGGTTGCCGCGCTGCTCCTCGTCGCCTGGCTGATCGCCACGCGTCTGGAGCCGCCGGCCCGCCGCGCCATCGTCGATCTGGCCGGGCGGCTGAAGCTGCGCGCCGGCATACTGCGTGGCGCGACATGAAACAGGGGGCATCTTCGGGCGACATGCGCGCGAAGCCGACAGGGAGCGTGGAATGGCGATGACCGGTCGCGAGGACAGGCGGGGCGTCTATGACCGCTCGAGCGGACGGCTCGGGCGCGCGCTTGCCGTCCTGCGTGAGCGCGGTCCGATGGAGCCGTTCCGTCTCGTCCGAGAGCACGGCCTGCGCGCAAGCGCGCGCTTCGTCGGTCGCAACGTCCGCCACATGATAGCCGACCGGCTGGCGCGGCGATGGGACCGGGTCCACGGCGTCGATACGGCCGGCTCCATCCAGCTCGCCATGCTGGAGGTTGTCGGCCCCAATCGCGACAAGGGCAACGAGTGCGTCTGCACCTCGCCGAAGTCGTTCGGCTTCATCATGAAGGCCCTGCCGCGCGACCTGTCGGACGCCACCTTCATCGACATCGGCTCGGGCAAGTCGCGCACCCTGCTGCTGGCCTCGCACTATCCGTTCAAGGCCATCGTCGGCGTCGAGTTCGCGCGCGAGCTGGTGGCGATCGCCCGCAGCAATATCGCGGCCTATCGCAGCCCTTCGCAGATGTGCCGCACGCTGTCCGTGGTGGAAGGCGATGCTGCCGCCTACGCCTTCCCCGACACGCCGCTGGTGGTCTACTTCTACAATCCTTTCTCGAAGGACGTCTTCGACACGGTGCTCGACAACCTTGTCGCATCGCTGCGCGGGACGCCGCGACGCTGCTTCGTGATCTATGGCAGTTCCAGCCATCAGGCGATCGACTGGGCGCGCCCGGCGATCCGCGCGAGCGGGATGTTCGAGGAACTGGCCGTCGCGCGCATGCCCGGTTTTCTCGACGCTGTGCGCCGGATCGACTACGCGGTGTTCCGCTTCGATCCGGCCGAGCGGCGCGCGTAAGCCTACATCAGCCGGAACGGAATGCCCGAGATCAGCGCCTTCACATAGCGCTTCTTCTGGTAGAGGCCGTTGAGCGACACGCGGGCGATCGCCGTCGGCCGCTCGACGCTCCACGGCCCGAGCACGCCGGGCTGCGTGGTCACGCCGACACGGAATCCCAGGGCCTTCAGCACCTCGAATTCGCGTTCGCCCACGGCGGCCGGAAAGCCGTAAGGGTAGGCGAAGGTGGTCGGCCGCTTGCCGACATAGGATTCGACGGCGTCGGCCGAATCCGAAATCTCTTTACGCAGCCTCGCCTCGTCGACGCGGGCGAGCGCCACATGGGTCAGCGTATGTGCGCCGAACCGCGCCAGCGGGTCCCCGGCCAGCGCGCGCAGTTCGCCGGCGTCCATGACCAGCCGGTCGGTGATGGCGAGCGGCTCGATGCCCTGCGCGCGCGCGGCGGCGTCGAGCGTTTCGATCCTCGCATCCTCGTCGCCGGCCTGGACAAATCCGCTGATGCGCTCGAAGGCCGCGGTCTTCTCGGCCGGTGTCCGCAGGACAACGGTTTCGGCGCCGCCGCCGAAATCGAACTCCATCGCCGCCGCCTTCGCCGTCAGCTCCTGCGCCGTCTCCCACCACAGCGAGCGGGTGCGCTCGACGAAGCCCTTGGTGATGAAGATGGTGTAGGGGACGCGATGCCGGCGAAACACCGACGCGGCATGGTCGGCATTGTCGCGATAGCCGTCGTCGAGGGTGAAGGAGACGAAGCGGCGCCTGTCGGACGGGTCGGCGAGACGCGCCGGCAGATCCTCCAGCGCGACCGGAACGAGGCCGCCGTCGAGCGCCGCCCGGATCGCCTCGTCGAGGAACTGCGGCGTCACCGACAGCAGCGCATTGGGATCGTATGCCTTGGCCTCGGCGGGGCGGACATGGTGCAGCGTGAAGACGACGCCGCGCCCGCCGGCCGCCGGCCATGCGTTCCAGGCACGGGACAACGCCACAGCTTCCAACCCGCCCTGGATGACGAGCCGCTTGATCCTGGTCTTCAAGCCCACGGCCGCCGCCCGGTCAGCGAAGGATGCGGCGCGTCAGCACGCGCCAGGCCGTGAGCGGGATGTCGATTAGTCCCGGCACGGGATCGTCGCCAGCGAACGTCGCCCAGCTTGCGACACGCGGGAAGGACTTCAGGTAATCGCCGGGACGAAGCTTGCCGCGCGACGCCAGCACCGTCGCCGCGACCATGTCCCGCACCAGATACATCCAGGCCGTTCCGACGCGGGCCTCCGGACGCTCCACCGGAAGTCCCCTGGCTGCGTCCCACATCAGTCCGCCGAGATCGCATCCTGCGGCCGCGGCGAGGCTCATCCATGAACAGCAGCGCGGATTGACGTCGAGCAGCTTCAGCCTGCCGTCGCGCGGATCGCGCTTGTATTCGATCTCGACAAGACCGTGATAGGCGCTGGAGGCGAGCAGGCGCCGCGACACCTCCACCAGTTCCGGCTCGGCGACGATTTCGACAAAGGTCGACGTATAGCCGAAATCGACCGGGTACTGCCGGCCGCGCCGTGCCGTGAACTCGGCGGCCGGCGTGCCGTCGAGCCATAGCGCCGCGTAGGAGAACTGGCATTCGCCGCCGCCCGGAACGAGCTGCTGCACGACGACGTTCTCGATACCGATCTGGCCGACCGCGTCGCGATAGGCGTCCGTGAAGCCGGCGCGATCGTCGGCGCGCACCACCTTGGCGCGCGAGAAGCGATTGTCGCCGCCGCCCATATTGGGCTTCAGCACCACCGGGAACCGGATATCGGTGGCCGCGGCCTCATCCAGCGAGCCGAAGCGGTAGGTCGGCGGGATGTCGATCCCGAGCTCCTCGGCGCGGCGATAGAGCAGGGGCTTTTCGCACAGCCATTTCAGCCGCTCCCAGGGCGGCAGCATGACGCGGTAGTTTTTCGACAGCATGTCGGCCGATTGGGAAAGGAAGCGGACCTCCCCGTCTCCGCCGGGAACGAGCAGTGCGCCCTTGAGGCCCTCCGTGCCGGCAAGTTCGGTGAGAAAGGCGCTGGCGCCGCCTGAATCGGGGCCGGCCCATTCGCTGTGCCCCGCCAGGTAGCGCGACCATGCCGGCAGTGGCGTGTCGTTGGACACGTGCCACACCGGCACGCCCTTGCGGCCCAGGCTGCGCGCCAGCGCCAGCGTGCCGTGCGCGCCGCCGAGGACGACGACGCCGGCCGGCGCGCCGAATCCGGCGTCCGGGTCGGCCGTCTCCGCGCTGTGATGAGGCTTGTCGGGCATCGGCGGCTCCGGCAATCGGCACTCATCGAAGGTCAAGTGCGCCATGGCAGGGCGATTGGGTTGATCCAATCGACCTTTAGCCGATACCTGTTAACAAACTGCTCGGAAGGATGCCGCCGAAGCGATCCTGCCCCGGCCGGAAGGGCGGATTTCCGCTATCCGGCGACCGCGTCGGGAACCACCACCAGCTTGCCGACGAAATCCTTCGCCATGAAGTCGGTCTGCGCGCGATGGAAATCGGAGAGCCTGTAGACCCCGCCGACCAGCGGGCGAATCTTCTTTTCCTCGATATAGCGCACGATGCGGCGAAAATCGGCGCGCGTGCCCTGGCTGGAGCCGTTGAGCTGCAACTGCTTCAGGTACATCGTCCTGAGGTCGAGCTGCACGACCGGACCGGCGATGGCGCCGGCGGTGGTGTAACGGCCTTCGGGCCTCAGGACGCGCAACAGGTCGTTGAAGATCGCGCCGCCGACCAGGTCGGCCACCACGTCGATCGGCTTGCCGCCGGTCGCCTCGTTGACCGCGCCGATCAGGTCGGGCGTGCCGCGCGTGATCACGGCCTCCGCGCCGATGTCGAGAAGCGCCTGCTCCTTGCCCTTGCCGACCACCGCGTAGGGAATGGCGCCGCGGGCGCGGGCAAGCTGCACGATGCCCGAGCCGACGCCGCCCGACGCGCCCGTCACCAGCACGCGCTCCCCTTCCTTCAGCGCGGCACGCTCCAGCATCTGCTCGCCGGTCAGGTAGGCGCAGCAGAAGGTTGCGAGCTCGACGTCAGTGAGGTCGGTGTCGACGACATGCGCATTCTCGGCCGGCAGCGCCTGGTACTCGGCATAGCCGCCGTCGCGGCCGTGGCCCATATAGTCGATGTCGGCCAGCGAATCGTCGTCGCGGTTGTAGATGGAGAAGTCGACCATCACCCGCTCGCCGATGCGCGAGGCCGGCACGCCCTCGCCGACCGCCGCGACGGTGCCGACCGTATCGGTACCCTGGATGCGCGGGAAGGTCAGCGTGTTGCCCTGCCGCCGCCAGCTGGAGACGGCGGCGGCGTCCTCCTCCGTGCCGTAGGCGCCCTTGCGTACCCAGACATCGGTGTTGTTCATGCCGCAGGCGGTGACCTTCACCACCACTTCGCCGGGCGCGGGTTTCGGCACCGGCACATCGGTGCGATAGACGAGCTTGTCGAGATCGCCGTGGCCGGTGAGCAGCACGGCGGCCATCGTCGCGGGGAGAGGGGAAGAGGTCATGTCGATCGTCTCGCGAGAACGGTGGGATATGAACACGTGGCCCGGTCCGGCTGCGGGCCGGACCGGCTGTCGAGGCTCGAAATCAGCCCAGCACCGCCTTCACCGCCTCGGCCGTTTTGGCCACGACAATGTCAGCTTCTTCCTTCGTCAGGCAGAGTGGCGGCGCGAAGCCGAGGATGTCGCCCTGCGGCATGGCACGACCGATGACGCCGCGCTCCGCCAGCGCGGCGGCCACCTGCGGGCCGATCTTCTTCGCGGGATCGAAGAACGTGCGATCGTCCCTGTCCTCGACGAATTCCACCGCCGCCAACATACCCTCGCCGCGGACCTCGCCGACGTTTTTATGGCCGCCGACTGCCTTGGCGAGCTCGCCCCGGAAATAGGCGCCCGTCTCGCCGGCGTTCTTCACCAGGCCGAGCTCGTCGATCAGTTCGAGGTTGGCGACACCCGCGGCCGCGCAGATCGGATGCGCCGAATAGGTCCAGCCGTGGCCGATCGGCCCGAGCTTGTCCGACCCTTCGACCAGGACCTTCCACATCTTCTCGCCGACGACGACGCCCGACAGCGGCGCGTAGGCCGAGGTCAGGCCCTTGGCGATGGTGATGAGGTCCGGTTCGATGCCGTAGTGGTCGGACCCGAACATGGAGCCGAGCCGCCCGAAGCCGGTCACCACCTCGTCGGCCACCAGCAGGATGTCGTACTTCTTCAGTACCGCCTGGATCTTCTGCCAGTAGGTCTTCGGCGGCGGCACGATGCCGCCGGTGCCCAGCACCGGCTCGCCGATGAAGGCGGCGATGGTTTCAGGTCCCTGCGCCAGGATCAGCTTTTCGAGCTGGTCAGCGCAATATTGCGCGAACTGCTCCTCGGACTGGGAACGGTCCTCGCGCCGGTAATAGTAGGGCGCTTCCGTGTGCAGGATCGGCGCGCGCGGCAGGTCGAAGGCGTTGTGGAAACCGGCCAGCCCGGTCAGCGAGCCGGTCATCACGCCGGAACCGTGATAGCCGCGCCAGCGCGAGATGATCTTCTTCTTCTCGGGTCGGCCGAGCACATTGTTGTAGTACCAGATCAGCTTGATATTGGTCTCGTTGGCATCGGAGCCGGACAGGCCGTAATAGACCCTCGACATACCCTTCGGCGCTCGGTCGATGATCATTTTGGAGAGCCGGATCGAGGCGTCGGTGCCGTGGCCGACATAGGCGTGGTAGTAGGCGAGGCTCTTCGCCTGCGCCGCAATAGCGTCGGCGATCTTCTGGCGGCCATAGCCGACATTGACGCAGTAGAGGCCGGCGAAGGCGTCGAGGCTCTTCCTGCCGCTCGTATCCCAGATCGTCACGCCTTCGCCGCCGGCCATCACGCGGTTCGGCGTCTCGCCGCGCGCATGCTGGCCCATATGGGTCGAGGGATGGAAGAAGTGGTCGCGATCCCAGGCGGTGAGTTCGTTGGATTGTTCGAGCATGTTTTTCTCCTTACTTATGTCTGCGTATTTTTTGCCGTTTCCGCGGAACGTCATCCCGGAGATGTTTCGGAATGGATCCCGGATATTTCGCGCTCGCTTCGCTCGTGCCGGAATTCCGGTATGACGCGGAGGTTTCTATGCCACATCGACGCACACATATTTGAGTTCGGTGAAGGCCTCGAGGCCGTGGCGAGAGCCTTCGCGCCCGAGGCCCGACTGCTTGACGCCGCCGAAGGGGATCGGCGCGCCGGTGATCTTGACCCGGTTGATGGCGACCATGCCGTAGTCGAGCGCCTGGCCCAAACGCCGCTGGCGCGCCCCGTTCTCGGTCACGACATAGGCCACCAGCCCGTATTCGGTGTCGTTGGCGCGCGCGACCACCTCCGCCTCGCTGTCGAACGGGGTAACGGCGGCGACCGGGCCGAACGTCTCCTCGCGCATGATGAGCGCATCGCCGGGAACGTCGGCCAACAGCGTCGGCTGGTAGAAAAGTGGGCCGGCTTTGCCGCGCTGACCGCCGGCGAGCAGGCGGGCGCCGCGCGAAAGCGCGTCGGCCACTTGCTCCTCGACTTTCGCCACGCCCCGTTCGTGCATCAGCGGGCCGATGTCGCTACCGTCGTCGAGGCCGTTGCCGACCTTGAGCGCCTCGATCCCTTCAGCATAGGCCTTGCAGAAGGCGTCGTGGATGCCGCGCTGGACATAGATGCGGTTGGCGGCCAGGCAATCCTGACCGGAGGTCGCGAACTTGGCGTCCATGGCGATCGTCACCGCCCGGTCGAGGTCGGCGTCGTCGAAGACGATGAGCGGGGCATGGCCGCCCAGTTCCATGACGAGACGCTTCATCGTCGAGGCGCATTGTCTGGCGATCAGGCGGCCGACTTCGGTCGAGCCGGTGAAGCTCATGGCGCGCACGCGGGTATCCTCGCACAGCCGCCCGACGATGGTCGCCGCATCGCCGGTGACGACGTTGAAGACGCCGGCGGGCAGGCCCGCCCGCTCGCCGAGCTCGGCCAGCGCCAGCGCCGACAGCGGCGTCTCGGACGACGGATGCGAAACGATGGTGCAGCCGGCGGCAAGCGCGGCGGCGGCTTTGCGTGTCAGCATGGCCGAGGGGAAGTTCCAAGGCGTGACGACCCCGACCACGCCGAGCGGCTCCCGCCGCACGATCATCTCGGCGCCGGGTAAATGGCTGGTGACGCTCTCGGCGTTCACGCGCTTGGCCTCCTCCGCATACCATTCCACGAAGGAGGCGGCGTAGTCGATCTCGCCGCGCGATTCGGCCAGCGGCTTGCCCTGTTCGAGCGTCATGATGAGGGCAAGGTCCTCCTTCGCCGCCACGATCAGGTCGAACCATCTGCGCAGGACCTTCGACCGCTCCTGCGGCAACAGCGTCTTCCATGCCGGAAAGGCCTTTGCCGCGGCGTCGACCGCCTTGGTCGTCTGTTCCGCGTCGAGCGCGGCCACGAAGGCGACGGTAGTGCCGGTGGCGGGATCGGTCACCTCGAAGCTGTCGGCCGAATCACCGGCCGTCCATTGACCGTCGACATAGCCGAGTTCCCGGTAGAGCCGGCGATCGGAAAGCCGATCTAGCGCGTCGTGGCGCAGCGAGCGGGCGAAATGGGCATGAGCGGACATAGGCGAAACCTCCGTGACGCCGGCCCAGTTTATGGGGCGCCTGCGCGAGAGAGAGGCTGTTGCCGGCCCGCCGCATAGAGAGTTTCTCTATCGAGCGGGAGCGCGGCAGGCGGTTTCTCCGGCCTCGCGGCCCCTGTTCCGATTGGCCGCTCAGCCGCCCTGCACGATCTCGGCGACCGGCAGCACGGTGTCTTCCTTCACCGTCTTGGTGACGATGTAGGTGAAATAGCGGTCGATGCCGATCTCGCGCTCCAGCAGCGAATCGACCAGCCGCTGATAGGCGTCGATGTCGCGTGCCATCACCTTGACGAGATAGTCGACGCCGCCGCCGACAGACCAGCAGGCGACGATCTCCGGCGTGTCGCGCACCACCCGCTCGAAGCGGTCGAAATCCGCCTGCCGGTGGTTGGCCAGCGTCACCTCCATCAGCACCGTGGCGACGGGGGCAACGGCGCGCATCGCCACCTTACCGTGATAGCCTGAGATGATGCCGGCCTTTTCCAGCCGCGACAGCCGCATCCAGCATGGCGTCGGCGACAGGCCGACCGTCTCGGCCAGCTTGAGCTTGGTGATGCGGCCGTCGCGCTGGATGGCGTCGAGGATCTTCAGGTCGATTGTGTCGAGTTTTGGCGTTGGCATCGGCGTCAGTTTTCGTTGCGCCGCCACCATGCAGGCGCATGATTTCGATTGTCAATTGCACTGATTTCGATCTCTAATAAGTCATGACATTGTGGCAGCCTGATCCCACCCTCATTCGCCGTCCGGCCTACCTCTCCCTGGCCGACCAGTTCGCCCGCGCCATCCATGACGGCCGGCTGCCGAACGGCGCCCGCCTGCCGACGCACCGGGCGCTGGCGGAAGACCTCGATCTGTCCGTCCAGACGGTGTCGCGCGCCTATGAGGAACTGATCCGCCGCGGCCTGGTTTCCGGCGAGATCGGACGCGGCTCCTTCGTGCAGACGCAGCGCCGCGAGCCGGAACCGCCCTATCTGCCGGAACGGCTGGGCGAGCTGATCGACCTGTCGATCCTCAAGCCCGTCTGCGAGACCATGCACCACGAGCGCCTCAAGCAGGCCCTCGCCTGGCTGGCGGAAACCCTGCCCGCAAGCTCGGCGCTCTCCTTCCGTCCCAATACGGTGTTCCCGCGCCACCGCGCGGTGGCGGTCGACTGGCTGAAACTGTGCGGCCTCGACGTGTCGCCGCAGAACGTCACGCTGACCAACGGCGCCACCGCCGGCATGACCGTCGCGCTGATGAGCGTGGCCCCGCCTGGCTCCACGGTCGCCACGGAGGCCATTGGCCATCATACGCTGGTGCCGCTGGCGCGCTATCTCGGCTTCCATCTCGAAGGCCTGCCGGTCGATGACGACGGCATCATCCCCGAAGCGCTGGACGAAGCCTGCCGGATGTCGGACATCCGCGCCGTCTTCGTGCAACCGTCTGTCATCAATCCGACGGCCACGCTGATGGGCTCCGTGCGACGTTCGCAACTGGCCGAGGTCGCGCGCAGGCACGACATTGCCGTCATCGAGAACGACGTCCTGGGTCCGCTGGTCGAGGAACGCCCGCCGCCGGTCGCCTATTTCGCGCCGGAGCGTACGCTCTACGTCACCTCCTTTTCCAAGATCACGGTGCCGGGCCTGCGCATCGGCTATCTGGCGACACCCGACCGCTATGTTGCCGCCGTCGCCAACCGCCATCTCGTGTCGAACTGGATGGCGACGCCGATGGTGGCGGAGATCGCGACCAGATGGGTCGCCGACGGCACCGCCTTCGACCTGGTGCTCTGGCAACGCGAAGCCTTGCGGCGCCGGTTGGAGATCGCGGCCGAAGCGCTCGAGGGCGTGGCCTACCGGACCGCACGCGATGCTCTGCATGTCTGGCTGGAATTGCCGCACGATCGCGTCGAGGAAGCTTTCGTCGCGCAGGCGCGCCTGCAGGGCGTCGCGATCGCGCCCGGCATGTCGTTCCGCATCGCCGAGACGCCCTGGAAGCCGGCGGTACGCATATCGCTGGGCTCGACGACGGAAGGAGAGCTGCGCGCCGGCCTCGGCGTCGTTACCCGTCTGCTGCTCGGCGATCCCGAGCATCTGCTGCTCGCAATCTAGGCGCGTTTCGCCGCAAAATTGTGCGGAATCGGAAATATTGTCATGATTTTATTTTCCTGATTGACATGATTTTCGGCCTTCCGCATCGTAAGAGCGAGAAGGTCAGTCCAGGACGGGGGGACGCGTTTGACTGCGCCCATCATCAAGATCGACGCCATTTCCAAGAATTTCGGCGCCCTGAGGGTGCTCGACGGTCTGTCGATGGAGGTCAAGCCCGGCGAGAAGCTGGCGCTGATCGGCCCGTCCGGTTCCGGCAAGACGACCATATTGCGCATTCTGATGACGCTGGAGCGCATCGACGCCGGCCACATCCAGATCGACGGCGAGCACCTCTATCACATGGAGCGCAACGGCCAGTTGGTGCCGGCGGACGAGCGACATCTCACCCGCATGCGCCAGAAGATCGGCATGGTCTTCCAGCTCTTCAACCTGTTTCCGCACAAATGCGTGCTCGACAATATCACGCTCGCGCCGATCCTCACCAAGGGCACGCCGCGCGCCGCCGCCGAGAAGCGCGCCATGGAACTGCTCGACATGGTGGGCCTTGCCGACAAGGCGAAGTCGATGCCGGCGCAGCTTTCGGGCGGCCAGAAGCAGCGCGTCGCCATTGCCCGCGCGCTGGCGCTCAGCCCAAAGATCATGCTGTTCGACGAGGTCACTTCCGCGCTCGACCCGGAACTGGTCGAGGAGGTGCTCAACGTCATGCGCAAGCTCGCCGACGAGACCGACACGACCATGCTTCTCGTCACCCACGAGATGGGCTTCGCGCACGATTTCGCCGATCGGGTGCTGTTCTTCGACAAGGGCCGGATCGTCGAGGAAGGCAGACCGGACGACATCTTCCGCCATCCGAAGCAGGAGCGCACGCAGAGCTTCCTGAAGAAGATCATCGCGGCCGGACACCGGGTCTGACCGCATGTCGGGCGGCGCGCCGCCCAAACCACGAATGAACCAAAAACCAAGGAGCTGGGAACAATGAGGAAGTTTGTGAATCTGGCCGCGGTCGCCGGCCTTGCCGTCGCGGCGACGCTCGCCGCCGTCGCGCCGGGATCGGCGGACGACGCCAAGCTGGAGACCCTCAAGAAGCAGGGTTTCGCGCGCCTCGCCATCGCCAACGAGCCGCCCTATACGGCCGTCGCCGCAGACGGCAAGGTATCGGGTGCGGCCCCGGACGTCGCCCGCGAGATCTTCAAGAAGCTCGGCGTGGCCGACGTGGTCGCCTCGATCTCCGAATACGGCGCCATGATCCCCGGCCTGCAGGCCGGCCGTTTCGACGTCATCACCGCCGGCCTGTTCATGAAACCGGAACGCTGCGCGGCGGTCGCCTATTCCGAGCCGGTGCTGTGCGACGCCGAGGCGCTGCTGGTCAAGAAAGGCAATCCGAAGGGCTTCAAGAGCTACGAGGACATCGCCAAGGACAGCTCCGCCACCATCGGCGCGCCCGGCGGCGGCACGGAAGAGAAGCTGGCGCTCAACGCCGGCGTGCCGCGTGACCGCGTCATCGTCGTGCCGGACGGCCAGAGCGGCCTCAAGATGGTGCAGGACGGCCGCATCGATGCCTATTCGCTGCCTGTGCTGTCGATCAACGACCTGATGAAGAAAGCCAACGATCCGAACCTCGAAGTCGTCGCTCCCGTGCAGGGCGCTCCGGTGTATTGCGACGGCGCGGCCTTCAACAAGAACGACACGGCGCTGCGTGATGCCTTCGACGTGGAACTGGCCAAGATGAAGAAGTCGGGCGAGTTCGCCAAGATCATCGAGCCCTACGGCTTCTCGGCCGCTGCTGCGATGTCCACCACGCGCGACAAGCTCTGCGCTGCGAAGTGAGGTCTTTTTTCCTTCTCCCCGCTTGCGGGGAGAAGGTGACCCGGAGGGTCGGATGAAGGGCAGGGCCATGTTCTGCAAGCTTGGCACCGCCCTCCATCTGCCTGCCGGCGTCTTCTTCGCGAAAATGCGGGGAAGAGCGCAGTTCCAACGTCTCCGCCAACCGGAAACCCCATGACCGACACGCTCGGCTATCTCAACCTGATCCTGCAGGGCGCGGTCGTCACCGTCGAACTGACGCTGATGGGGTCCGTTCTGGCGCTGGTGGTGGCGTTCGCCGCCGGGCTCGGGCGCCTGTCGCGCTTCTTCGCCGTGCGGGTGCTCGCCACCGCCTATATCGAGTTCTTCCGCGGCACGTCGATCTTCGTACAACTGTTCTGGGTCTATTTCGTGCTGCCGCTGGCGGGCATTCAGCTGACGCCCATGCAGGCCGGCGTGCTCGGGCTCGGCCTCAATGTCGGCGCCTACGCAGCCGAGGTGGTCCGCGGCGCCGTCCAGTCGATCGGCAAGGAACAGTACGAGGCCTGCACCGCGCTCAATCTCGGCCGCTGGCAGTCGATGCGCCATGTCATCCTGCCGCAGGCGCTGCTGGTCATGCTGCCGACCTTCGGCAACAACGCCATCGAACTGTTGAAGGCGACCTCCGTGGTGTCGCTCATCTCGCTCGCCGACATGACCTTCCAGGCGCAGGTGGTGCGGTCGCAGACCGGCGACACGATGTTTCCGTTCGCCACCATCCTCATCCTCTATTTCATCATGGCTTCCGCGATCACCTGGGCGATCCGCGGCCTGGAGCGGCGCATGGCGCGCGGCCTCGACGGCGTGAGGACGTAGCGTCATGGATTGGGACTGGAATTTCGTCTGGCAGATTTTTCCGACGCTCCTCGAGGGCGTCAGGATCACCATTCTGGCGACGCTCCTCGGCTCGATCGTCGCGGCGATCATTGGCCTGCTGATCGCGCTGGCGCGGCGGTCCGAGAACCGCGTCCTGGCGCGCACGGTCGGCTTCGTCGCCGAATTCATCCGCGGCACGCCGCTTCTGGTGCAGCTCTATTTCATCTTCTACGTGCTGCCCGATATCGGCATCCTGCTGCCGCCCCTGGTGGCGGGCGTGATCGGGCTCGGCCTTCACTACGGAACCTACGCGGCTGAGGTCTATCGCGGCGGCATCGACAATGTGCCGCGTGGCCAATGGGAAGCGGCGAAGGCCTGCAATCTCACCGCGCGCCAGACCTGGACCCACGTCATCCTGCCGCAGGCCATCCCGCCGATGATCCCGGCGCTGGCCAATTATTTCGTCGCCATGTTCAAGGAGACGCCGCTGCTTTCGGCCATCACCGTGCTCGAGCTGATGAACCAGGCGAAGTCGGTGGCCAACACCTACTACCGCTATGTCGAGCCGATGACGCTGGTCGGAGCCTTCTTCCTCGTCATCAGCCTGTTCTCGGTCGTCCTGCTGCGCTGGCTGGAACGGCGCTACGGTCGCGTGGAGCGGTGACATGGGACACATGCCGGAAATCCGTATATCGGGCAGCCGTCCGCCTCTCGATCCGCGCCCGCTGGAAAAGCGCGTGGGCCTGGTCATCCTCGCCACCGATCACACCAGCGAGGTCGATTTCGCCTGCATGGTGGCCGGCGAGCGGATCGGCGTCTATGTCGCGCGCATTCCCTACGCCAATCCGACGACGCCGCAGAACCTGCGCGGCATGCAGCCTGCGCTCAGCGCCGGCGCCGCGCTGATCCTGCCGGACGAGCCGCTCGACGCCATCTGCTATTCCTGCACCTCCGCTTCCGTCGTCATCGGTGACGCCGAAGTCGAGGCCGCGATCACCTCGGCAAAGCCCGGCGTTCCCGTCGTCACGCCGCCCATGGCGGCAATCCGCGGCCTGCGGTCTCTGGGCGCAAGGCGCATTTCCGTCCTGACCCCCTACACGGTCGAGACCAGCCGCCCGATGGCCGATTATTTCGCGGGGCATGGCTTCGACATCGCCAGCTTCACCTGCCTCGGCTTCGAGGACGACCGCGAGATGGCCCGCATCGCACCCTCGGCGCTCGTCGATCTCGCGCGCGAAACCATCCATCCCGACGCGGAGGCCCTGTTCGTCTCCTGCACGGCCCTGCGCTCGGCACTGGTGGCGGCGCAGATCGAAAAAGCACTGGGCCGCCCGGTGGTCACTTCCAATCAGGCCAGCGCCTGGAACTGCCTCAGGCTGTGCGGCGACGAGACCGCGCATCCCGAATGGGGTCGGCTGATGACCTTGCCGCTGGGGCCGGCGTGAGATCATGGCGGTGCCGTTCGTCACTCTTGCCGACATCGAAGCCGCGCGGGCGCGCATCGCCGGCGACATCGTCGCCACGCCTACGGTTGATTCGCCGTCGCTGAGCGAACGGTTCGGCGTGCCCGTCCGGTTGAAGCTGGAGCATCGCCAGACCACCGGCGCATTCAAGCTGCGCGGCGCGTCGAACGCCGTCGCGCTGCTGTCGGACGGAACGCGCGGCGTGACGGCGGCCTCGACCGGCAATCACGGACGCGCGCTGTCGCTGGCCGCCGGGCGGCGCGGCATTCCCGCCGTCATCTGCATGTCGCGGCTGGTGCCGGAGAACAAGCTGGCCGAGATCCGTCGCCTCGGCGCCGAAGCGCGCATTGTGGGCGCGAGTCAGGACGAGGCACAGGTGGAGGCCGAGCGGCTGGCGGCCCAGGAGGACTTCGTCATGGTCCCGCCCTTCGATGATCCGGCTATCATCGCCGGGCAGGGGACGCTCGGTCTGGAGATCGTCGAGCAGACTCCCGACGTCGAGACCGTGCTGATCCAGGTTTCAGGCGGTGGCCTGGCGTCGGGCGTCGCAGCCGCGGTCAAGGCACTCCGCCCGAACGCACGGATCGTCGGCATCTCCATGGCCAGGGGCGCGGCCATGAAGGCAAGTCTCGACGCCGGCAGGCCGGTCGACGTCGAGGAGGAAAGAACGCTGGCGGATTCGCTCGGCGGCGGCATTGGGCTGGAAAACCGGCTGACCTTCGCCATGTGCCGCGACCTTCTGGACGACCTCGTGCTTTTGACCGAGGCCGAAATAGCCGCCGGCATCCGCCATGCCTACGCCGAGGAGCGCGAGGTGGTCGAGGGCGCCGGCGCGGTCGGCATCGCCGCCCTGCTGGCCGGCAAGGTCAAGGCCAGGGGACCTACGGTCGCGGTGCTGTCGGGCAGGAATGTGGACATGAACCTTCACCGCGACATCGTCAGCGGTGCATGGCGCGACGGACGGGAGCGGGCGGCATGACCCGCATGACGATCCTCACCGAGGCCGATCTCAGGACGGTCGTGAAGCTGGACCTCGACGCCGTCGCCTGTGTGGAGAACGCCTTCAGGGCGCTCGCCACCTTGCCGGTCGCGATGCCGCCGATCCTGCGCCTCGACATTCCCGAACATCATGGCGAGGTCGACGTGAAGACGGCCTATGTGCCGGACCTTGACGGCTTCGCCATCAAGATCAGCCCCGGTTTCTTCGACAATCCGAAGATCGGCCTGCCCTCGACCAACGGCATGATGGTCCTGCTGTCTGCCACGACCGGGCTGGTCGAGGCGCTGCTGCTCGACAACGGCTACCTGACCGACGTGCGCACGGCCGCCGCCGGGGCGGTGGCTGCCAAACACCTCGCGCGCGAGGATGCCGCGGTCGCCACTATCTACGGCGCCGGCATGCAGGCCCGCCTGCAACTGGAAGCACTGAAACTGGTTCGCCCGATCGAGGAAGCGCGCATCTGGGCACGCGATCCGCTCAAGGCCGACAGGGCGGCGGCGGAACTGCGCGAAAAGCTCGGCATCATGGTGCGCGCGGAGCCCGATGCTGCGAAGGCGGCGGCGGGTGCGGACGTGCTGGTCACCACAACGCCCGCCGCCGAGCCGTTGATCCATGCCGGTTTCGTCTCCGCCGGCCAGCACCTGACCGCGATGGGGTCTGACGCCGAGCACAAGAACGAGATTGCGCCGGCGATCCTGAAGCTGGCGGACCTCTATGTCGCCGACAGCGCCAGCCAGACACGGCGCCTCGGCGAACTCCATCACGCCATCGACGCCGGGCTGATGTCCGCCGATACGCAAGTCACCGAACTGGGAGAAATCATAGCCGGCAAAAAGAGAGGCCGGCGCACGGCCTCCGACATCACCGTGGCCGACCTGACCGGCACCGGCGTCCAGGACACGGCCATCGCGACGCTGGCACGGGATCGTGCCAGGGCGGCGGGCACGGGAACGGTTTTCGAGAGCTGACGACGGGCGGCGCCCGCGCAAACGAGGAAAGACAATGCAGCCCAATCTCAAATTCACGCGCGAGGAATATGCGGACCGCCTCGCCAGGACGCGCAAGGCGATGGACGCCAGGGGCATCGACGTGCTGATCTGCTCGGACCCGTCCAACATGGCCTGGCTGACCGGCTATGACGGCTGGTCGTTCTACGTGCACCAGGCTGTCATCGTGCCGCCGGACGGCGAGCCGATCTGGTACGGGCGCGGCCAGGATGCCAACGGCGCCAAGCGCACCGCCTATCTCGCCCACGACAACATCGTCGGTTATGCCGACCATTACGTCCAGTCGACCGAGCGCCATCCCATGGATTACCTTTCGCAGGTGCTCACCGAGCGCGGTCTCGGCGGCAAGCGCATCGGCGTCGAGATGGACAATTACTGGTTCTCCGCTGCCGCCTATGCCGCCTTGCAGAAGCATCTGCCGAACGCGCGGTTTTCCGATGCCACCGCGCTGGTCAACTGGCAGCGCGCCGTCAAGAGCCCGACCGAGATCGACTATATGCGCAAGGCCGCGCGCATCGTCGAAGCCATGCACCAACGCATTGTCGACAAGATCGAGGTCGGCATGCGGAAATGCGATCTCGTCGCCGAAATCTACGACGCCGGCACGCGCGGCGTCGACGGGCCGGACGGGCGGGTCGGCGGCGACTATCCCGCGATCGTGCCGCTGCTTCCCTCGGGCGCCGACGCGTCCGCGCCGCATCTCACCTGGGACGACAAGCCGATGAAGGCGGGCGAAGGCACCTTCTTCGAGATCGCCGGTTGCTATAACCGCTACCACTGCCCACTCTCGCGCACCGTCTTCCTGGGCAAGCCGACGCAGGCCTTCCTCGACGCCGAGAAAGCGACGCTGGAAGGCATGGAAGCGGGGTTGGCGGCGGCGAAGCCGGGCAATACCTGCGAGGACATCGCCAACGCCTTCTTCGCCGTCCTGAAGACATACGGCATCGTCAAGGACAACCGCACCGGCTATCCGATCGGCATTTCCTATCCGCCGGACTGGGGCGAGCGCACCATGAGCCTGCGCCCCGGCGACCGCACGGAGCTGAAGCCCGGCATGACGTTCCATTTCATGACCGGCCTGTGGCTGGAAACGATGGGGCTGGAGATCACCGAGTCCATCCTCATCACCGACAATGGCGTGGAATGCCTGGCCAACGTGCCGCGCAAGCTGTTCGTGAAGGATTGATGCCATGCTGAGCATGTTGAGGCCGACACCAATCGTGCCGACCGTCGATTTCGACAGGGACGGCGCTCAGCACGGCTTTCTGCGCCTCCCCTACAGCCGCGACGACAGCGCCTGGGGATCGGTGATGATCCCCGTTTGCGTCATCCGCAACGGCGCCGGGCCGACCGCCCTTCTGACCGGCGGCAACCACGGCGACGAATACGAGGGGCCACTGGCGCTGTTCGAACTCGCCCGCACGCTGGATCCCAAGGATGTGTCGGGCACCGCCATCATCGTCCCGGCCATGAATTACCCGGCCTTTCAGGCCGGCACGCGCACCTCGCCGATCGACAGGGGCAACATGAACCGCGCCTTCCCCGGCAGGCCGGACGGAACGGTAACGGAAAAGATAGCCGACTATTTTCAGCGCGAATTGCTGCCGCGCGCCAACATCGTGCTGGACTTCCACTCGGGCGGCAGGACGCTGGACTTTCTCCCGTTCTGCGCCGCGCATATCCTGCCCGACAAGACCCAGGAGGAAAAAGCCTTCGCCGCCGTCGAAGCGTTCTCCGCCCCCTATTCGATGAAGATGCTGGAGATCGACGCGGTCGGCATGTACGACACGGCAGCCGAGGATCTCGGCAAGGTGTTCGTGACCACCGAGCTCGGCGGCGGCGGCACGTCGCGGGCGCACACGGTGCGGGTGGCAAGGCGTGGCGTCATGAATGTCCTTCGCCATGCCGGGATCGTCGCCGGCGAGGTCGAGATGACGCCGACCCAATGGCTCGACATGCCGTCCGGCGATTGCTTCTCCTTCGCGGAGGAGGGCGGCATGGTCGAGACGCTGGTCGATCTCGGCGATCCGGTCAAGGAAGGCGACGTGGTGGCCTGCATCCACGCCACCGGGCGTACCGGGCGCGCGCCGCAAGAAATCCGCGCCAGGATGACGGGCATCCTCACCGCGCGCCATTTCCCCGGCCTCATCAAGGCGGGTGACTGCGCAGCCGTCATCGCCGTGGAGGTTTAACGCCCGTCGTGCTCCCCGGCGCCGGCCAGCGTCGCGAGCGTGTCGAGCAGCGGCCGCTGGCCGGCAAGGATGCGGCCGCGGGCCTGGTCGAGGCTGAACCAGCCGGCCCGGTCGATTTCCGGGAAGGTTTGCATGCGGCCGCTGCGGGGCGGCCATTCCATCTCGAAGCTGTTGGAGGCGAGCGCGGCGGTATCGAAATCGGCAGCGGCGGCAAAGGCGACGACGGTCTTGCCGCCCGCCTGCTTTACGCGGCCCAATGGCAGGAGCGGGCCGTCATAGCGCCAGCCGGTCTCTTCCGTGAATTCCCGCCGGGCGGCGCTTTCGGCGTCTTCCTCCGTCTCGACGAACTCGCCTTTGGGGATCGACCACGCGCCTTCGTCGCGGCGCGCCCAGAACGATCCGCCCGGATGGACGAGCAGGACCTCCGGGGCGGAGCCGTGCCGTCTATGGAAAAGGATGCCCGCACTCAGCCGTGCCATCGCGCCTTTTCTCCAACGCGCCTCGCCCTGTCCCGGCGCAACCGCGCGGTGACAGTTTGCAATCGCTGACGACCGCGTTCCCGCCATCTCGGCGGGATGCCGCCCGCTTGTCAACGACACCATCCGGCAAGCGTGCCTTCTGCCGCTCAGGACCAGTTGACGGTTTGCTGTATGCCAGGGCTCGCACGGACCGGAATTGCCCCGGTCGCAAGCGGATCGACGCGTCTTTGCCTCGGCATGGCGACGCCAAGCGCGTTGCCGTGCGCTTACGTCCCGGATATGGTCCAGGTTTCGGCATGCCGGCCGGCGTCTATAAGATCGGCGCGGCCGCCGCCGTGAAGCAGCCGGGTCACGAATCCGGAACAACAACAGGGAACACAGAACATGAAAATGGAACAGCTCGCTTTCAAGTCCCGCGTATGGCTCGCGGGCGCGGCCCTTGCGGCGGTCCTTGCGGCGGCGCCCGCCTTCGCGGTCACCCCGGCCGACACGCTGGTAGAGGGCTTCGCCATCGACGACATCATCTCCATGGACCCGGCCGAGGCCTTCGAGCTTTCCACGGCCGAAGTCACCGGCAACACCTACGACCTTCTGGTCCGCCTCGACCTCAACGACACCTCGAAGGTCAAGGGCGACCTGGCCGAAAGCTGGACTGTTTCCGACGATGGGCTGACCTACACCTTCAAGCTCAAGCCGGGCCTGAAATTCGCTTCCGGCAATCCGATCACCGCGGCCGACGTCGCCTATTCCTTCGAGCGCGCCGTCAAGCTCGACCTGAGCCCGGCCTTCATCATCGACCAGTTCGGGATCAACGGCGATAACGTCACCGAAAAAGCCAAGGCGATCGACGATACCACCTTCCAATTCACCGTCGACAAGTCCTACGCGCCGAGCTTCGTCCTGAACTGCCTATCCTCCACGGTAGGCTCGGTGGTCGATTCCAAGCTGGTCAAGGAGCATGCGAAGCCGGTGACGCCGAGCGACGACCACAAATGGGACAACGACTTCGGCAATGCATGGCTCAAGACCGGCTATGCCGGCTCAGGGCCCTTCAAGCTGCGCGAATGGCGCGCCAACGAGGCCGTCGTCATGGAGCGCAACGACAATTACTGGGGCGACAAACCCAAGCTCGCCCGCGTCATCTATCGCCATATGAAGGAAAGCTCGGCCCAGCGCCTGGCGCTGCAGAACGGCGACATCGACGTGGCGCGCAATCTCGAGCCCAACGACCTCAACGCGATCGCCGGCGATTCCAACCTGACGACCACCAGCGCCCCGAAGGGCACGGTCTGGTACATCAGCCTGAACCAGAAGAACGAGACGCTCGCCAAGCCTGAAGTGCGCCAGGCGTTCAAGTACCTGATCGACTATGACGCGCTCGGCTCAACTCTGCTCAAGGGAATCGGCGAGATCCACCAGACCTTCCTGCCCAAGGGCGATCTCGGCGAACTGGACGAGAACCCCTACAAGCTCGACGTGGCCAAGGCAAAGGAACTGCTGGAGAAGGCGGGGCTGAAAGACGGTTTCAAAGTGACGATGGACGTGCGCGTCGGCCAGCCGACCACCGGTATGGCGGAATCGATCCAGCAGACGGCGGCCCAGGCCGGTGTCAAGATCGAGATCATTCCCGGCGATGGCAAGCAGACCCTGACCAAATATCGCGCCCGTAATCACGACATCTATATCGGCCAATGGGGCCAGGACTATTTCGACCCCAACTCCAATGCCCAGACCTTCGCGTCCAATCCCGACAATTCGGACGACGGCAAGGTAGCGACGCTCGCCTGGCGCAACGCCTGGGATATTCCGGACCTGACCAAGCAGACGGAGGCGGCACTGCTGGAGAAGGATTCGGCCAAGCGCGCGGACATGTACAAGGATCTGCAGCGGAAGGTGCTCGACACCAGCCCATTCGCGATTATCTACCAGCAAATCGAAGTGGCGGGTATCAGCAGTAAACTCCAGGGCTTCAAGCTCGGCCCGAGCTTCGACACCAATTTCGTCAGCGAGGTCTCGAAGGAATAGCTCGAAAGGCTCGTTCCTTGAGTGCTGTCGAACAACAGGCTGAGACGCGCGGCGGCAACCGTCGCGCGCTCGCGGTCGCGAGCGGCATCGGCCGCTTCCTCGTGATCGCGGCGACGACCTATCTCGGGCTGTTGGCCGTCACCTTCTTCATCGGCCGGGTGATCCCGATCGATCCGGTGCTGGCCGTGCTCGGCGATCGCGCGCCGGCGAGCGTGGTGGAGCGCACGCGCCGCGAGATGGGCCTGGATCTGCCGTTGATCCAGCAGTTCTGGCTTTATCTGAAGGCAGCGCTGAACGGCGATTTCGGCACCTCGGTCCTGACCACGCACCCTGTCATGGACGACATCAGGCGGGTCTTCCCAGCGACCATCGAACTGGCGACAGTCGGCACGCTCATCGGCACCGTTCTCGGCGTGCCGCTCGGCGTGCTGGCAGCGGTCAAGCGCGGCAGCTTCATTGATCAGCTCGTGCGCGTCGTCGGTCTGATCGGCTATTCGGTGCCGATCTTCTGGCTGGGCCTGCTGGCGCTGGTGCTGTTCTACGCCAGGCTGAACTGGGTGGCGTTCCCGGGCCGGCTGGACATCGTCTACCAGTATACCTTCACGCCGATCACCGGCTTCTACCTGATCGATTCCGCCTGGCAGGGGCAATGGGACGTCTTCTGGGACGCCTTCCGCCACATCATCCTGCCGGCCTCGCTGCTCGGCTATTTCTCGCTCGCCTATATCAGCCGAATGACGCGTTCCTTCATGCTCAACGAACTGACACAGGAATATATCGTGGCGGCGCGCGCCAAAGGCCTGTCGGAGCGGCGCATCATCTGGGGCCATGCGCTGCGCAACGCGGCCGTGCCGATGGTGACGGTCATCGCGCTGTCCTATGCCGGGCTGCTCGAAGGCTCGGTGCTGACGGAAACCGTCTTCTCCTGGCCGGGCATCGGCCTCTACATCACCGATTCCCTCCAGAACGCCGACATGAACGCCGTGCTCGGCGGCACCATCGTCATCGGCTCGGTCTTCATCGGCATCAATCTCCTGTCGGACCTGCTCTACAAGCTGCTCGATCCGAGGACGAAGGTGCAATGAGGAGGCCTTTCAAGCTGGTTACCCCCACCCCTAACCCCTCCCCTCAAGGGGGAGGGGAATTCGATCGCATTCCAGTCCGGCTCGAATCTTTAGGTCATCTGCTCGGCAGAGCCGTAGCAGGATCCCCCTCCCCCTTGAGGGGAGGGGTTAGGGGTGGGGGTAACCTGGACAGCCGTCGAGCATCGGAGACCTGTCCATGACCACTTCCGAGGCCGCAAGAATGTCTCGCCGCGAATGGCTGCTGTCGGAGCGACCGGCCTCGCGCATGCAGGCGCGGCTGGGGCGTGCATACGTCACCTGGCGGCGCTTCTCCGCCAACCGGCTGGCCATGCTTGGGCTGTTCATCATCCTGGCGCTGCTCGCCGTGGCGGCGCTTGCCGATGTCCTGGCCACGCACTCGCCCTATATCGGAGACCTCAAGAACGCCCGCCTGCTGCCGCCGAGCGCCGAATACTGGTTCGGCACGGACGATCTCGGCCGCGACATCTATTCGCGTATCGTCTACGGCTCGCGCTGGACGCTCTATGTCGTGGTGCTGGTCGCCATCATCGCGGCGCCCATCGGGCTTATCGTCGGTGCAGTCGCGGGCTATGCCGGCGGCTGGATCGACGCGATCCTGATGCGCATCACCGACATCTTCCTGGCCTTCCCCAAGTTGATCCTGGCGCTCGCCTTCGTCGCGGCGCTCGGACCGGGTATCGAGAACGCCGTGCTCGCCATCGCCATCACCTCATGGCCGCCCTATGCGCGCATCGCCCGCGCCGAGACGTTGACCGTGCGCCATTCCGATTTCATCAAGGCCGTCGAACTGATGGGCGCCTCGCCGTTCCGCGTCGTGCTCCGCCACATCATGCCGCTGTGCCTGTCCTCGCTCATCGTGCGCGTGACGCTCGACATGGCGGGCATCATCCTGACCGCCGCCGGCCTCGGCTTCATCGGCCTGGGCGCACAGCCGCCGCTGCCCGAATGGGGCGCCATGATCGCGTCGGGACGCCGCTTCATCCTCGACCAGTGGTGGGTCGCCGGCGTGCCGGGCGTCGCCATCCTGATTGTCAGCCTCGGCTTCAATCTCCTCGGCGACGGGCTGCGCGACGCGCTCGATCCCCGCAGCGGTGATCAGTGAGGAGGGGGCGATGAGTGACACGCTGCTGGACGTCGAAGATTTGCGCGTCACCTTCCCGACCCGGACCGGCAGCATAGAAGCGGTGCGCGGCGTCTCCTTCTCACTCGGCCGCGAGCGGCTGGGCATCGTTGGCGAATCCGGATCGGGCAAGTCGCAGACCGGCCGCGCCATCATGGGCCTGACGCCGCCGCAGGCGAAGGTGACGGCGAAGAAGCTCGTCTTCGACGGCATCGATCTTCTGGCAGCGCCGCCCGCCGAGCGACGCCGGCTACGGGGCAAGCGCATCGCCATGATCCTGCAGGATCCGAAATACTCGCTCGACCCGGTCATGACCATCGGCCGCCAGATCGTCGAGACGCTGCGCACCCATGAAAAGGTGTCGAAGACCGAGGCGCGAGAACGCGCGCTCGACATGCTGGCCGCCGTGCAGATCCGCGATCCGGCGCGCGTCTTCGACCTGCATCCGCATGAGGTGTCCGGCGGCATGGGCCAACGCGCCATGATCGCCATGATGCTGATCGCCGAGCCGGAACTGGTGATCGCCGACGAACCCACCTCGGCGCTCGACGTCACTGTGCAACTGGACGTGCTGGCCATCCTCGACAGGCTGGTCGCCGACCGCGGCATGGGGCTGGTCTTCATCTCGCACGATCTGCGCCTCGTTTCCTCCTTCTGCGACCGCGTCGTCGTCATGTATGCCGGCAAGGTGGTCGAGCAGTTGAAGGCGTCGGAACTATCGCGGGCACAGCACCCGTACACGCGTGGCCTGCTCGACTGTATGCCGAAGATCGGCGCCGACCGGCACCCGCTGCCGGTGCTGGAGCGGCAGGCGGAGTGGGCACGATGATAAATCGTTTTCAGCGTGGTTCTTTCCTTGGGGATGAGCGTCCATGACCGCCGCCCTTTCCGTCTCCAGTCTGGAAGTCGTCTTCGATCATTTCCGCGCGCTGAAAGGCGTCAGCCTGGAGGTCCAGGCCGGCGAATCCTTCGGGCTGGTCGGCGAATCCGGTTCCGGCAAGTCGACCCTGCTCAGGGCCATCGCGGGGCTTGCTCCGGTTGCCGCCGGGACCATCGAAGTCAACGGCAGGCCGCTCGGCAAACGCCGCGACAAGGCCTTCTACCGGCAGGTCCAGATGGTGTTCCAGGACCCCTACGGCTCGCTGCATCCGCGCCAGACGGTGGACCGACTGCTGCAGGAGCCGCTCGCCATCCACGGCATCGGCGAGGGCGAGCGGCGCATCCGCCGCGCGCTCGACGAGGTGGGCCTCGGTTCCGGCTTCCGCTTCCGCTATTCGCACCAGCTTTCCGGCGGCCAGCGCCAGCGTGTGGCGATCGCCCGCGCGCTGATCCTCGAACCGTCGATCCTGCTGCTGGACGAGCCGACCTCGGCGCTCGATGCCTCCGTGCAGGCGGAAGTGCTGAATCTGCTGGAACAGGTGCGGCGCGACCGCAACCTGACCTTCCTGATGGTCAGCCACGACCTCGCCGTCATCAACCATATGTGCGGGCGGCTGATGGTGATGCAGGCCGGCGAGGCGGTCGAGAATCTCCAGGCCTCCGACCTCGCCACGCATCACGTCTCGCAGGACTATACGCGCCGGCTTCTCAAGGCGAGCGAGGGTTTTGTCCGCGCGGCAGCCACGCCTTAAATGGCGAGACGGGCCGCTGCGGCGGCCGCTATCGCTTCCGGCAGGCTCATGTTCCATTGCCGGCGGCAATAGGCGCGGAAGTCGAAGCAGGGCAGGCCGGGGCACACTTCGAATTCGATCAGGTGAAGCGTATCGTCCGGTTCGACGCGCAGATCGACCGAGAACACGTCGCGCAGGCCGAGTTTTTTCATGAGGTCGAGGCACAGCGCGCGGATCCTGGTGTCCGCTTCGGGCTGGACGGACGCGACCGGCACGAGATCGGGCTCGCTGTAGCGATTCTCCGCCTTCGCCGCGGCGCCCGTGCCGCCGTAAAGCGCGAGGCTGTCCTCCATGGTCTGGAAGTCTGTGCCGGACTCGACGAAGAAGACGCCGAGCGCCTCGCTGGCCGGCATTTCCGGATCGATGGCGAGAAAACTGACCCGCACATTGCGCCCCGCGACATAGGGCTGGATGACGGCGTCGTCGCCGTAGCGAGAAAAGATGCGCCTGCTTATCTCCAGTGCCTGCGGCAGTTCACGGCAATGCGACTCTGGCCAGATGCCGATCTTGGCGCCGAGCCGGTTCGGCTTGACGAACCAGCCGTCTCTGGATGCCGGCGCGGGCGCCAGCCATGCGCCGTCGCGCGCAAGGCCCGCCGGCGGAACCGGAAGCCCGAGCGCGCCGAGCACCGCGCCGCAGCGGAACTTGTCCTGACACAGCGCGAACAGCGAATCCTCGGCGCCAATGGTCTTCAACCCGCTGAGGCGCGCCAGAGCGGGTGCGGCCCCGCCCCGGAAATAAGCGATGCCGTCGGTCAGCGTCCAAACCAGCGTCGTCGCGGGATCGCGTCCAAACAGGGCCTTCGCCGCGTCGTCCAGTTGCACCGGAACGAAGGCGATGCCGCGACGGGCGCATTCGAAGGCGATCGCCTCGAACTCGGCGGCAAGATCCGTCGATTGGGCGAGATAGGAAGAGATTTCGGCGGCAGCGGGCGCGTCTATGCCGCTCGCCTCAAGGCGCTCGCGGCAAGCCTGCTCCGGCTCATAGACGAGGATCAGTTCGGCCGATGACATGCTGGCGATTCCTTGAATGCGCGGCCATTCTCGCACCCTGACCGGGTCTGTCCTGGAGAAAAACCGACATGTCACCGCGGCTGGCGCGACGTCGGATCAGAGAACGACGCGCGGTTCGAAGCGGCCTTGCACCGGCAGGTCGATCAGGAAGGTCTTGCCCGCATGAGGGTCGGCTGCACGCGCGGCGTCGTCCATGTCGGCCCAGGCGGAGGTGACGGCCAACCGGTCGGCATTCGGGCCGAAGAAGGCGGGGCATGTCACCTGTTTGGCCGGCATGGCGATGGACCGCATCAGCCGCCCGTCTGGCGCATAGGCAGTCACGCGGGCCTCACCCCAGCGCGCATTCCACAGCACGCCTTCATTGTCCACCACCGAGCCGTCATGGTCGCCGCTGCCGCCGCCCCGATCGGCGAAGATTTTCGGTTCGCCCCGCGGCAGGCCGGTTGCAGGATCGCAATCGGTGCGCATCAGCAGCCCGGTCGCCGAATCCGTATAGTAGGCGATGGCGCCGTCCGGCGAGAAGGCGATGGAATTGGGAATGGAAACGCCGGAAAACAGGCGCCGCAACTCGCCCTTGAAGAACCAGTAGATCGAGCCGGCGCCATTCTCGGCTTTCTTGCCCATCGTGCTCACCCAGAACGCGCCGCATGGATGCACCCGCCCGTCATTGGAGCGCGTCGCCGGATCGTCCGCTTCGATTGGCTGGAGCAGGGTGAGCCTGCCGGTCGCCGTCTCGCGCAGATGGAGCCCGTCCTCGGCGGAGATGAGCTGCCGGTCCGAATCGACCACGGCGACCGCGCTGGCCATGCGGCCGAGCGCATGCGTCTTTGTTCCGGCTCCGTCACGATGTTCGACCAGCAGGCCGTTCAGAATGTCGAACCAATAGAGCGTCTCGGTGGCCGGGTCGTAGCTCGGGCCCTCACCCAGCTTGCAGACATGGTCAGACAGGATCGAGACGCCAACCTCGCTCATGCCCCGCCTCCGAAGGCGCTGTCCCAGGCGGCAACGGCGGCGCGGGCGCGCTCGCCCACTTGTTCGGTACTCATTCCGGGCTTGAACAGGCTGGATCCCAGCCCGAACACGGTCACGCCGACGGCTTTGTAGCCCGCGAAATCCTTTTCGGAGACCCCGCCAACCGCACCGATCGGCACGTCCTTCGGCAGGACGGCGCGCACGGCGGCGATGCCGCCCGCGCCCAGCACGGAAGCGGGGAAGAACTTCAGCGCGGAGGCGCCGAGACGGATCGCCTGGAAGGCCTCCGTCGGCGTGAACACGCCAGGCATGGTGACCATGCCGTGGTCGGCGGCGCGCGTCATCACGCCGGCGTCGATGTTGGGGCTGACCAGCAGCCGTCCGCCCGCCTCGTTGAGGTCGTCGACGTCCTGCGGCGAAAGCACCGTGCCCGCGCCGATCAACGCGTTCGCCGGCAGCGCCTCGACAAGCTGCGTGATGGAGGCAAAAGGTTGTGGCGAATTGAGCGGTACCTCGATCGCTTCGATGCCGGCGGCATGGACGGCCTGGCCGACCGCGACGGCGTTCTTCGGATCGAGGCCACGCAGGATGGCGACCAGCCCGCGCTTGAGCGACGGAAATGGTGCGGTCGGGCTCATGCGGGCGTTCCTCCTGCGATCATCCCATTGTGATTTGCAGCCTTGAACAGGCCTGCGCGCACGGCCTCATCCGCATCCACGGGTTGGATTTCAAGGCCTGCCAGGCCGAGCGCCGCGGAATAAAGCACGCCGAGCGCGCCGGAGGCGATCAGCGCGACTGTTTCCTTGCCGGCTTCATAACGCCGCCTGGCCGAGGCGATTTCCCCGCCGATCAGCAGGCCGGAAAGACAGGCTGCGGCGTCGTCGGGACCAAGCCCTTGAAGCAGGCCCGCCGCGCGGATCGAGAACAGGCGTGAGGACACGTCGCCGCCATCCTCGAGGGCTGTTTCGCACCAGCGGCGGAAATGCGGGTCGTCGGCGGCGACGGAAGCCGGCCGGTCGCCTAGCGAATGGCGCAGGATCGAATGGGCGGCGAGCACGGAATAGAGCTCGCCGGTCGGCCAGGTGCCGAAGCCGGCCACGCCGCCGTCTTCCACCCGCACCCATTTGGAATGGGTGCCCGGCATGCACACAAGATGACGGCCCCTGCCGGCGAGCTTCGCCCCCGCAAGCTGCGTCTCCTCGCCGCGCATCACGTCCGGCGCCTCGGCGAGGCGCTGCGCCATACCGGGCACGATGCGGATGTCGCGTTTTGCGTCATCGACGCGCGCCGCGCCCCGCAGGACCTCGGCCAGCGTCGCCGGCACGTCGACATAGGGCGCCTCCAGCCAGCCCTGGCGAGCTCCCGCCATGCCGCAGATCACCACCGGCAGCGTGCCGGGCGCGCCGAGCGCGGCGAGATGGTCTTCGAGGACCGCCGAGAACCCTTTCTCGCGGGCGCTGGTCATTCCGTCGTCGCCGCGCCTTTCGGCCACCACATTGCCCTGCGCGTCGAGCAGCCACAGCCGCAGCCGCGTGGTGCCCCAGTCGGCAGCCGCGATCGCGGGTACGGTCAAAGCAGGCCTCCGTCGACGATCAGCGTCTGCGCCGTCAGCATGGCCGACGCGTCCGAAGCGAGGAACAGGCACGGTCCCACCATGTCGTCCGCCAGCATCATCTTCGGGATCGCCTGGCGGCCGATATGGGCGTCGAGCTTGTCCTTTGTCACCCACAATTCCCGCTGGCGCTCGGTGATGATCCAGCCGGGTGCGATGGCGTTCACGCGGATGCCGTCCTTGCCGTAGCGGCCGGCCATGCCCTTGGTGAGGCCGATGATTCCCGCCTTTGCCGCCGTATAGGCGGGCATGTCGCCCATGTTGAGCATGAAGGAGGTCGAGGTGAAGTTGACGATCGCACCCTTGCCGGCCGCTTTCATACCCGGCGTCACCGCCTGGATGGTGAAGAAATGCGGCCTGAGATTGATATCCAGATTGCCGTTCCAGCTCTCGGGCGTGACGTCCTCGGCTGCATGGCGGTCGTCGCGCGCGGCGTTGTTGACCAGCACCGTCACGGGGCCGTTGGCGTCGGTCGCCCGAGCCACGGCGGCGCGCAGCGCCTCGATGTCGCGCAGGTCGGCTTTGAGAAAGAGCGGACGGTTGCCCGAGCTCTTCTCGACCCTGTCGCACAGGGCGCGGCTTTCCTCCTCGGCGATGTCGATGAAGGCGACCTTCGCGCCCTGCAGTGCGAACCCTTCCGTCAGTTTCGCCCCTATGCCGGAGCCGCCGCCGGTGATGAGGACGGACGCGCCCTCCAGGTCGCCGAACCGAGCCGATGGCATCATCAGTGCATTCCTTCCGGGATTTGTCAGCGCCGCGTTCCGTGGCCGGCGCGCATCCTAGCCGCCGTCGCTTCGAGAGCAAGCGGCAAACGCGCCGATTCGCATCTTTTGTCGGACAAAAGAGATCCTGAAGAACGTGACGGCCGGGAGGCCGCCGGTTCAGACGGCCTTGGCGCGCAGCGCGCCCCGGAACGTGTCGCGCAGATAGCCGAGGGTGGTGTCGGCGTCGGCCGGCTTGCCGAACAGATACCCCTGGCCGCCGGCGCAGCCGAACTGCACCAGCCGGTCGGCCTGGGCTTCCTCCTCGATGCCTTCGGCCACGACGTCCATGCCGAGCCCTTCGCACATGGCCAGGATCGCCCGGATGATGTGTTCGGACGGGCGGTCTTCCAGGATGGAGGAGACGAAGGCCCGGTCGATCTTGAGCTTGTCGAAGTTGAACTCGCGCAGCCGGCCGAGCGACGACTGCCCGGTGCCGAAATCGTCGAGCGACACGCGAATGCCGACGCGGCGCAGGTCCTCGACGATCTTCTCCGCCGAGGCCGGGTCGTTCATCAGGCCGGTCTCGGTGATCTCGATCTCCAGTCGCCGCGGATCGAAGCCGGTGCGGTCGAGGATCGACAGGATATGCAGGCCGGTGTTCTGGTCGACGAGCTGCGACGGCGACAGGTTGAAGGACAGGAACAGGTCCTTCGGCCAGTTTCGCGCCGCTTCGGTCGCCTTGCGCAGCACGAGTTGCGACAGCGGCCCGATGATGCCGCGCTCCTCGGCGATCGGAATGAAGACCGAAGGGGAAACCGGCCCGAGGTCCCGGTCGGTCCAGCGCGCCAGGGTCTCGAAGCCGATGACGCGGCGCGTGGCGAGGTCGACGATCGGCTGGAAATGCGGTTCCACTTCGCCGGCCGAGACGGCGCGGCGCAGCGCTTGCTCGATGCGGGTGACGCGCTTGGCGGCTTCCTCCATCTCGCGCGTGTAGACCATCACCTGCCCGCGTCCCGAACGCTTGGCGTGATAGAGCGCGGTCTCCGCCTTGTGGACCAGGATTTCCGTCGTCTCGTCGCCGGAATAGAACAGCGAGCAGCCGACCGAGGCCGAAAGGCGGGCCGTGCGCTCGCCGACGTCGTAGGGCGCCGACAGGATCTCGATCAGCATGCGCGCCCGCTCGGTCGCGGCTTCCTCGGAGAACACCAGCGGATAGAGGAACGCGAATTCGTCCGCGCCGATGCGGCAGACGATGGAGTTGCTGTCCATCGAGGCACGCAGCCGCATGGCGACCTGCATCAGGATCTCGTCGCCGGCCCTGTGGCCGAACAGGTCGTTGATGGGCTTGAAGCCGTCAAGGTCGAGAATGCCGACGGTGAAGGGTGCGGGATCCTCCGCACGCTCGGCGATCAGTCGGTCGATCTTGTCGAAGAAGCGGCGGTGGTTGCCGAGGCCGGTCAGCGGATCGGTGAAAGCCAGATCCGCACTGTCCCTGCTTGTTTGCCCGGTGCCAAACGACGTTTGCATCGGATTTCCTGTTCTGATGCCGGAATTGCGGCAACCCTGCCATGAAACCGTTTAGGAAACGTTCATTTGCCGGACAATTGCCGTAAAGGCTCCTCGGGTCGGCATCAGCGAACGCGATAGAGGTGCAGCAGCGATCCGTGCGTGTCGATCGGCTCGAGCCAGCCCGGCACTTCGTTGCGCTGCAAGGCCGCCAGCAAACCGTCCGGGGCCTGCTTCTCCAATAATTTCTGTTCGGGATCGGTGGGGCAGAGCGCGATCAACCCCACGTTCCGGGCGTCGACCGTTGCCTTGGCCCTGTCGGGCGATCCCGTAAGTGCGTCGAGAACGGCGAGGTTGCCCTCGGTATTGCGATGATAGGGGCCGGCGAGTGCCCGGTGATGCGTATAGAGGAGGATCGGCGACCCCAGGTTGGATATGGCCAGGACCGTCGTCGGCGGCAACGCTGAAAGCTGGGCAAAGTCGGCCGCCCGGTCGCAATGGCCGCGGTCCGCCATGTCGGACATGGCGGCGTTGCCGGGCGCGCTTGCGGTGCCGGGTTCGTTCGCGCCATTGTCCGCCGCGACGGCCGCAGCCGCGGCCAGGCCGGTCCAGCAGACGTTGGCCGAAACGATCCAGGCCATCGCCATGCGCAACTGGATGGCTGTCGAGCGGCTGTCGCTCGCCCGCTCGCGCCAGGCTCCGACCCAGCTCGCCAGCGGGATGACGGCGTAGACGATCGAGAAATTGGAGCCCCTGACCTGCCAGGCGCTGACGAGAAACGCGGTGAGCAACGCTGAAAGGACCAGCCAGTCCTCGCGCCGCCAGCCGGCGCGGGCCGGCCGCGACAGCAGCAGTACGAGACCGATCAGCGGCGTCGCGTAGCGTGCGGCGACGGAGGCGGGGTCATTCGCCAGAAGCTTGAACAGCGACTGCGCCTCGTCGACATTGTCGAGCCACAACGTCTTCAAACGCAGATCGACGCCGGCATAAGGCGAGGCGATGCACTGCGGGAAGAAGCGCACGAGCACGAAGGCGACCACGAGCGCCAGAGCGGCAAGCGACGCGAGCTTGCGTGTGCGCGTGCGATACGTTGGTTCGACGGACGCCACGACGGCGAGGCCGAGGCCGCCCGCCGCGCCGAGCGCGAACTGCACGATCGAATAGGCGTCGCAGGCGGGTTGCCCCCAGCCGGAGGGCGGCACGGTGGCAACAAAGACAAGGGCGGAAATGCCGGCGAAACCAAGGCCGTATTCGCGGGCCACGGTTCTTTCGCCGTCGCCGCCGAAGGCAAGAAGCGCCGCCACGCCGAGACCGGCCGTCGCCACGTAGGGCGCGGTTTCCATGCCGATGGCCAGCGAGAGCGCGACCGCGACACCGGCGCCGAACGCTGCCCCCCGCCGCTCCGGTGCGGAAAGCAGGAGACTTAGGCCGGCCATCGTGAGCATGATCTGGATGTTGTGGTGATCGAGCGCGCCAGCGCTGTAGATGCCCAGGAAATACAGCGCCGTCGCGCCGAGGACGAACGCCGGCAGCGCTGCACGCGCGCCGCCGAAATGGCGGGCGGCGCGCACGGTGAAAAACAGCGTCAGGGCGAAAAGCAGCGCCGGCCAGACGATCGCGGCGATCGTCTCGGCCGTGGCGACACCGGCGCCCAGGGACCGGGCAAGCAGGATCAGGCCGGCAATCGGAGCGTCGACCAGCCGCGACCAGTGCATGATGAACCCGCCTTCGGCTCCCATGCGGTACTGGTGGAGATCGAACCAGCCCTGCCCGGCGAGAAGGTCGCGCACCTCCACCAGCCTCAGCATGCTGTCATTGTCGCCGCGCGGGCTGGTCAGGGTGGGAAAGCCGTTGACGGCCTGGACCGCGACGGAAAGCAGGGCGGCGACGAGCGCGAGGATGAGGTCGCGTCGCCAGGTCGAGGCCGTCGGAGTGGAAGCCTGCCTCGATGCGGAAGCCGAAATGCTTGTCATCACGGGTAGTCCTGAAGATCTGGGCTTCGTTGCTGAAAACCGAGACTACGCGCAGCCGCTCAAAAAACCGTAAAACCGTTAGATCGCTTTCCCGGCAGGAAAGACCCAACACAGTGATCCGATATAGCTGACAGCGCTGACCACGACTGTCATGATCGCCGATATGGCCAAAGGCGGCAGGCCGAATCCCGCTGCGGCCACGTGCGCGACCAGTCCGGAAAAAACCGCGCAGCCCACCTGCAGGATGAAATAGCGGGGCAGGGCGTGCGCATGGCTGTGCAGGCCCCCGAACGTCCAGCCCCGTTGCGCCGCATAGGCGCACAGGAAGGTCGCGACATACGCGATGAGACTGCCAGCGAATGGCGAAAGGCCTGCGCTGATGAGCAGCCAGCCCAGCATAAAAAGCATGCCGGCTGCCGCTACGCCAACCACCACGAAGCGGACGAGACGCGACGTGACGAAACGGCTTGCGTCCTCTTTGCTCATTGCCGCCCCGCCGTCTCGCGCTTCAGGGGGATTTCCAGCACGCCGAGCAGGAAAGCTGAGAAGAAGGCCTGGAACGAGATCACCACGAGGCTGAGGCCGAGCACGACGATGCGGGGGATTTCCGAATTGTCCAGCGGGCCGAAGCCCAGCGATGCCCAGCGGGCTATGGCATAGCCGAAGAAGAGCATGCCGGCGGTGAACAAAAGCCCCGCATTGGCTGCCAGCCTGTCGGTGCTGAGATAGCCCGACAGCCAGGTCGAGCGGCGGTTGTCGGGCAGAATGCCGGTCATATGGGCATAGTGGCGCGAGATGGCGCCGAAAGTGATCAATTGCATGCCTGTAATGACCGCGAAGCAGGCAGCGACGAATGTGTTCAGGTCGAGCGATAAATTGTTGATGACCCGAAGCGGACCGAAAACGAGAAGGGCCGCGAATACTAAGCCGATGCCGGCAAGCGCCGTGCCGGGAATGAAGAAAAGCCAGCGCGGATTGTACATCAGCAGGAATTTGAGATGCCGCCAGCCGTCGCGCCAGGTGCGCAGGTGCGGCGCGCGGCTGCGCCCGTCGGGCTTCAGCGTGGTCGGCACTTCCTCGATGCGCAGCCCCGCAAGTGCGGCACGGACGACCATTTCGCTCGCGAACTCCATGCCGCTGGTGCGCAAGTCGAGCGCACGGATGGAATCCGCCCTGAAACCGCGCAACCCGCAATGGAAGTCGCCCGTGTCGATCCGGTAGAACAGCCGCCCGATGAAGCTCAGCACCGGATTGCCGAGATAGCGATGCAAGGGCGGCATGGCGCCTTCGTCGATGCCTCCCTTGAAACGGTTGCCCATGACGAGGTCCGCGCCGGATCGCAGTCTTTCGACGAAGGCCTCCAGTGCCGAGAAGTCATAGCTGTCGTCGGCGTCGCCCATGATGACATAGCGCCCGCGCGCCGCCGCGATGCCGCCGAGCAATGCAGCGCCGTAGCCTTTCTGCGCCACGGGGACCACGCGCGCGCCGAGCGCTTCGGCGATTTCCTGTGAGCCGTCGGTCGAGCCGTTGTCGGCGATCAGCACTTCGCCGGCGATCCCCGCGCGCTTTAGGAAGGCCTGTGCCTTGCCGATGCAGAGAGCGAGCGTCTCGGCTTCGTTGAGGCAAGGCATCAGGATGGTGAGTTCCATCACTGCGGCGGTGCGGCGGTTGAGCTTGGTGACGGCATTCATGCGTTTCACTCCACGGGTGCGGCTGTCCCGAAAGCGGCGGCCTTCCAGATTTCATAAAGGCAAGCAGTTTAAGAAATTGATGATGCGATCACATATGTTGTCTGTACCCGTCGGGTTCGCAACGGCACGATTGGCAGCGCCCCGCCGATTCTGTAGATGATTTCCCACCGCTTCGGAGAACTTCATGGCCCTCGACATCGCCGTCCAGATGGATCACGTCTCCACCGTCAACATCATGGGCGACACGACGTTCGCGCTCTCGCTGGAGGCGGCGCGGCGCGGTCATCGGCTTTACCATTACACGCCCGACCGTCTGGCGATGCTCGACGGCAAGGTGTTCGCGCGGGTCGAGGAGATGACCGTGCGCGACGAGAAGGGCAATCATTTTTCGCTCGGAGAAAAAGTACGCACGGATCTTTCGCAGATGGACGTCGTCCTGCTGCGCCAGGATCCGCCCTTCGACATGAACTACATCACCACCACGCATCTGCTCGAGCGCATTCATCCGAGGACGCTGGTGGTCAATGACCCGGCCTGGGTGCGCAACAGCCCGGAGAAAATCTTCGTCACCGAGTTTCCCGACCTCATGCCGGAAACCCTCATCACCAAGGATGTCGAGGAAGTCGCCGCCTTCCGCCGCGAATATGGCGACATCATCATCAAGCCGCTCTACGGCAACGGCGGGGCCGGCATCTTCCATCTGGCTGAGGCCGACCGCAATCTCGGCTCGCTGCTGGAGATGTTCTCCCAGCTCTTCCGCGAACCCTTCATCGTGCAGCGCTACCTGAAGGACGTGCGCAAGGGTGACAAGCGTATCATCCTGATCGACGGCGAGCCGGTCGGCGCCATCAACCGCGTCCCCGCCGAGACCGAATCGCGCTCGAACATGCATGTCGGCGGTCGTGCCGAGAAATCCGAGCTGACCGAACGCGAGCGTGAGATCTGCGCGCGTATCGGGCCGTCACTGAAGGAGCGTGGGTTCATCCTCGTCGGCATAGACGTGATCGGCGACTGGATGACCGAGATCAACGTCACCTCGCCGACCGGAATCCGCGAGGTCAAGCGTTTCGGCGGCGCCGACATCGCCGCGCTGTTCTGGGACGCGGTGGAGGCCAGACGGACCTGAACCGCATCCCGCCCGGCTTTCACGGCGTGTCGCCGGAGCGGCCGGGTCGAGGGATGAAAGAGCCGCGCCTCTTCCGTTCGTTCCGGCGCTGCAATCGGCTACAACCATATCTCAGCCCTGGCGTGTAGTTGTTCACTAAATGTTCTTGATTCGGCCGGCGATCCGTGCTTGTCTCGGCTGGCGCCGCCGGGTTTTCGCGACCGATAGTCGGGGGCGGCCTATCGGGGACGGGGGCCAACGATGGTTGCGCGGGTTCGCACGGTTGCATTCCAGGGCATAGAGGCCGTTCCTGTCGACGTGCAGGTGATGGTCGCGCCCGGAAAGGTCGGCATATCGATCGTCGGCCTGCCGGACAAGGCGGTGGCCGAAAGCCGCGAGCGGGTGCAGGCAGCGCTCCATGCCTCCGGCCTTTCGATGCCGTCGAAGAAGGTGACGGTCAATCTCGCACCCGCCGATCTTCCCAAGGAAGGCAGCCACTACGACTTGCCCATTGCGCTCGGGCTGATGGCCGCGCTCGGCGCCGTGCCGGGCGACGCGCTGGCCGGTTACGTCGTGCTGGGCGAACTGTCCCTGGACGGCACCATTGCCGCCGTGTCCGGCGCGCTGCCGGCGGCGATCGCCGCCAATGCGGAAGGGCGGGGCCTGATCTGCCCGCACGGCTGCGGCCCGGAGGCTGCCTGGGCAGGCGAGGAACTCGATGTGCTCGCGCCGCGCAGCCTGATCGCCGTCGCCAACCATTTCCGCGGCACCCAGGTGCTGTCGCGCCCCGCGGCGGGCGTGCGGCAGGCCGCGCAGAACCTGCCCGACCTCGCCGACATCAAGGGCCAGGAAAGCGCCAAGCGCGCGCTGGAAGTGGCGGCGGCCGGCGGCCATAACCTCCTGATGGTCGGGCCGCCCGGTTCCGGCAAGTCCATGCTGGCGCAGCGCCTGCCGTCGATTCTGCCGCCACTGGCGCCGAAGGAATTGCTGGAAGTCTCCATGATCGCCTCGGTCGCCGGCGAACTGGCGAAGGGCAGGCTGACCGACCGGCGGCCCTTCCGCGCGCCGCACCATTCGGCCTCCATGGCGGCGATGGTCGGCGGCGGGCTCAGGGCGCGGCCCGGCGAGGTCTCGCTCGCCCATCACGGCGTGCTGTTCCTCGACGAATTTCCCGAGTTCACCCCGCAGACGCTGGATGCGTTGCGCCAGCCGCTGGAAACGGGCGAGTGCATGATCGCCCGCGCCAATCATCGCATCACCTATCCCGCGCGCATCCAACTCGTCGCGGCGATGAACCCGTGCCGCTGCGGCATGGCCGGCGAGCCGGGCTATCGCTGCGCGCGCGGCGAACGCTGCCGCACCGACTACCAGGCGCGCATCTCCGGCCCGCTGCTCGACCGCATCGATCTCAGGATCGAGGTACCGGCGGTCTCGGCTGCCGATCTGATCCGCCCCGACCGCGCGGAACCTAGCGCTGCCGTCGCTTCCCGCGTGGCGCGGGCGAGGCAGGTGCAGCGCGAGCGGTTCGAGGAACTGGGCGCACCGGATGTCGCCACCAACGCCCATTGCGCGCCGTCGCTGATCGAGCGCATCGCCGCGCCTGACTCGGCCGGCCTGTCACTGCTTGGCGACGCCAGCGAGAAGCTTGGTTTTTCCGCGCGCGCCTACCATCGCGTGCTCAAGGTCGCGCGCACGCTGGCCGACCTCGACGGCGCCGACACGGTCGGCCGCATCCATGTCGCGGAAGCGATTTCCTATCGGATGGCCACCGACCGGATGGCGCAGGCGGCATAGGTCGAAATGGATGTCGGCATACTCTGGATTCATGCCGGACCGGCGGGCAAAGAGGTGTCATCCCGGAAGCTGCTCTCAGCGGAGCGCAGGGCGGCTGTCCGGGATTTATTCCGGAACATCGAGCCGGACATGGCCAGGTCACGGAATGGGTCCTGAATCTCAGCCCTTCGGGCGTTCGTCGTTCGAAAAGCCAAGCAATTGGCTTTTCGTTCGCGAAGCGAACCACTCCTCACCGCTTCGCTCCCTTGACCGGGATGACGAAGAGCGAGGGAGTCGCCGCAAAAAATCCCTCCACACCTCTCACACCTGCCCGATACTCGGCCCGCCGAACAGGAGGCTGGAATGGAGGAATGGGGAACAGACGGAGGCTATGATGTGCTGGAGCGCATCGTGGCGCTGCTGTTTTCCCTCGCTAGCGTTGCCGAGATCGCCGCCGGCCTTCGGGCTCCGCGCCGCCGGTATCTGCTCGGCATTCTGAGTGTCGCCGAAGCGGAGGCGCATGGTTTTCTCATCGGCGCTGGCGCGCCGGTCTCGACCGGCGGACAGGACACGGCCGATGACGCCTTGCGTCTGGCGGCGCGCCTGCGGGCGCTGGCGATGCTGCTCATCGTCATGCTGGCGCAGCGCTTCGAGCTGCTGGGCACGGTCGCTCTATGCGCCGATCGGGAGAAGCCTGCCGAGCCAGCATTCCGCCAAGCGTCGTTCTCCGCGCCCGACACGTCATAAGCGCCGGCGATAACGCAAACCCCGCCGGCAATGAACCTGGCGTCATTCCGGCCAAGCGAGCTTGCGAGCGCAGAGCCGGGATCCATTCCGAGACCTTGCCAATGTTCCGGAATGGATCCCGGATATTCCTTTCTCGCTTTGCTCGAAAGCGAATTCCGGGATGACGAAGTCGTTTTGCCTGCCGACCCTCTCGCGTCGGAGCGAGGGAAAGTTTCCATCCAATGGCCAGGGCGGATTTCCGCAGCGTGGCAATGAGGGCGCGCGCGTGGTGCTGAGGCGGGCGATATCTTACTGCACCGAGCCGACCAGCACGGCCTGGCCGTCGCGGATCGAGACCCACCGACCGGTGTTGTCTGCGGCCTGGCGCTTGAGAAAGCGATAGCCGGTCTGGTTCCAGGGCCGCACCTTGTCGGTCAGATTGTCGAGGATGTAGTCGCCCTTGCTGGTGCGCACCGTCAGCACCGCATGGCCTTCTCCGTCAGGCTTGCGCACCACGGTGATGAGCAGGTCGGCCAGCGAGATGCCGAGTTGGTTCAGCCTGCGGCGCTTCTCCAACACATAATCCTCGCAGTCGCCGACGCCCTTGTCCGGATAGGCCCACACTTCGTCCTTACCGTAGATGTCGAAGTCGCTCATCGGTTTGACCGCGGCGTTGACCGCAACGCTAACGCCGGCGAGTTCGCTCCAGACGGCCTTCGTCAGGGCGACCGGCTTCAGGTCCGCCGGGCGGATCGAGCACTCGGCCGGGTTGGCCTTGCAGAATTCGTAATGGCCGATGGGCTGGGACGTCAGGCCTCCGGTCGCCATCGCGCCGCCTGCGGCCGCCGGGACCGCGGCTCCGATCGAGGCCAGACTGACCGCGACCGCCGCGAAAAAACGCAAACCAAGCGCCTTCGGTGAGGAATACATGTCCCCGCTCGCCCCTGTTCGTTAACGAAACGTTAAAGGCGATTTACAGTCCGTGTCAATTAAGCGGGAGGCCTGTTTGCCGGCATGGTTACTCACATGGCCGTGACAGCGGCACTTGTGCAACAGGTGCCGATGGTGACTGCCGCCGGTCAGTCGCCGGCGCTGCGCACCAGCCGCGGCCTGGCGGGCCGCCGTTCCGCCCGTCCGTGACTGGCCATAAAGCCGACGATGCGAGGCACGATCTCGGCCCGGAAGCGCGAGCCGTTGAAGACGCCGTAATGGCCCACCTTGGGCTGCATGTAATGCGCCTTGCGTTCGGCCGGTATGTTCACGCACAGGTCGTGCGCTGCCCTGGTCTGGCCCAGTCCGGAAATGTCGTCGTTCTCGCCCTCGACCGTGAACAGCGCGACGTTGCGGATCGAAGCCGGATCGACGGGCGTGCCGCGATGCGTCATCTCGCCCTTCGGCAGCGAATGCCTGACGAAGACGGTATCCACCGTCTGCAGGTAGAACTCGGCCGTCAGGTCCATGACCGCCAGGTACTCGTCATAGAAGTCGCGGTGCTTGTCGGCGCCGTCGCCGTCGTTCTTGACCAGGTGCATGAAGAAGTCCTTGTGTGCCATGATATGGCGGTCGAGGTTCATGCTCATGAAGCCGGACAGTTGCAGGAAACCCGGATAGACCTCGCGGCCGAAACCGGGCATCGGCCAGGGCGCGGGCATGACGACGTTGTCGCGGAACCACGCCGTGCCCTTGTCCTCGGCCAGAAGGTTTACGGCGGTCGGGTTGGAACGCGTATCGATCGGGCCGCCCATCAGCGTCATCGTCGCCGGCGCGAACCGGTCGCCCGCCGCCTCCATCAGCGCCGCGGCCGCCAGCACCGGCACGGACGGCTGGCACACCGCCATCACATGCGTGTCGGGGCCGAGGTGGTGAAACATCTCGATCACGTAGTCGATGTAGTCGTCCAGATCGAAGCGGCCGTCGGCCACCGGTACCATGCGGGCGTCGGTCCAGTCGGTGATGTAGACGTCGGCATGTGGCAGCATGGCTTCGACCGTGCCGCGCAGCAGCGTGGCGTAGTGGCCCGACATCGGCGCCACCATCAGGAGCTTTGGATCGGCACCGGGCGCGGTCGGCAGCGCGCGCTTGAAATGGATGAGCCTGCAGAACGGCCTGGACCAGACGATCTTTTCCGTGACGGCTACGGTCTTCCCGCCCACCACCGTGCTGTCCAGGCCGAAATCCGGCTTGGCATAGCGCCGGGTCGTCCGCTCGAATAGTTCCGCCGAGGCGGCGACAGTGCGGCCGAACGGCGTATGGGCGAACGGATTGAGCGGATTGGTGTAGAGCATCCGAACGGCGTCGGCTACCGCACGCGCCGGCTGCAGGGCCGCGTGGTTCATTTCATAAAGCTGGTAGAACATCGACTGTGCTGCCTCGCTGCGAGCGAAGTGGGCGGCGCGAGGCCGGACCTTCATGATAGGGGCGCGAGGTTAGCGATAAATTGCTGCAGCGCAATAGATGACGTGGCGGCAGTCGGACGGGACTTTCGTCCAATTCGTTGAAAACCGCACGACCAAGGCGAAGTCGCCTATCGGTCGACACGCCGGGCGGCTGGGCCGAAACCGGGATTAGTCCCGGCTCGGCATATGGAAATCACAAGCGCGCGGTGCAGACCGAGGCATGGCCGGAACTGATCATGCCGATCTGGCGGGCGGCGCCGCGCGACAGGTCGAGCATACGGCCCTTGATGAACGGGCCCCGGTCGTTGATGCGCACGACGACGCTCTTGCCGTTGCGCTGGTTGGTGACCTTCAGGCGCGTGCCGAAGGGCAGACTGCGATGCGCGGCTGTCAGGGCCGACGGATTCATCCGTTCGCCGGAGGCCGTGCGGGAGTGCAGCGCGTACCAGGACGCGCGGCCGCACTTGGCGAGGGCTGGGGTTGCGGAAAGGCCGGCCATAAGGCCGACAGCGAGCGTGGACGCGGCGAGCGCGGCGCGGCTGTAAGACGGCATTCTTCGGGATTGCTCCATTTATCGAAGGCCGGGTTAAGCTCGCGAAATGTGGCAGCAAATGCGGCGACTTCCTGCCGGTTCCAAGGCGGCGAGACACGTTTTGAATCACAGAGAAACAGTTTGTCAGGGCGATGCGGCCAGCATTCCGTGAATGAACGCATGGATATGAATGAAATCCAGCGCAAGCAGAACGCAATCCGGCGCACTTCTACCTGCACAAAGATCTCAGACGAATCTTTTCCAGTCTTCAGGAAATCGGAGAATCGGCAAAAGGATATTCCAGCATGCCGGCGACAATGAAGTGTCTGCCTGCATCGTATTGCCGGAAAGATGAGATGGGCAGGCGCTCCGTGGCTCCTGACCGTTCTTACCCGCTGTAACAATTGTTGTGACGCGGCAAGGCCGTCGGGTCGTGTAGGTTCGCCCTTGGGCGATGGCGCGACGACCGGCTTGCATGACCGAACCATCACGAACGACAATCCGGCAAAGACTTTTTGCGTTCCTCATCGCCGGCCTGGGCGGGCTGGCCGCCTCGGCCTTCTCGTTCTCGCTCGCCGTCTACGAGGCCGCCCATCCGCCGCAGACGCCGAAAGCGGTCCCCGGCGAGCAGATCGACACCGGGCGCTGGCTGGTGACGCTGCGCTCGGCACGCAGCGGCACAAAGCCTCCGACCGGAATCCCGCCGTGGAAACCCACGAGACTGGTCATGGTGGACATGGACGTGGTGAACCAGTCCGCCACGCCGAGCAATCTTCTGTCGCGCGCCGTCACGCTGGACGTCCCGCAAGTCGCGCTGCAGCCGCCGACGGATTATCTCGATCGCGACAAGGGGCTCGCCGGCCATTTCAATCCCGGCATGCCGGAGCGCGTCACGCTCGCCTGGGAGTGGCCGGAAGGAAATCCGGTCCCGCAAAGGCTGAACCTCACGATCAACGGCCAGATCTACAAGCTGCGCGACAATCTCTACGGTGCCAGCGGCTGGTTTGACGCCGACGCGGTCGCGACCGTCGAGCTGCCGGTGGAGCAGGCGCCGTGACGGGTATGATGCGGACCGCCCTTGCCGTGACCTTTGCCGCCGCGGCGCTCTATGCGCTGCAGCACACGCGCCCGCTCTACAGCGACATCACCTCGCCGATCGTCTCCTGGGGCGGCATGGGAGAAGACGTCGAGGCGAGCGCCTTCAGGCTGTCGCTCGACAGGGTGAGGGTGGCGCGCACCCTCAATGTGGAGACTTTTGGCAAGACAAAACCCTATACGAGCTCCGGCGTATGGGTGGTGGCCGAGGGCAAGGCCGAGGCGAAGTTCGAGACGCTTTCCCTGATTTCGGGCGAATGGCTGAGCCGCCGCGGCGTGCGCTACATCCTGACGGACCGTATTCCGGCGACCATCGAGATGATGCCCGGCGACGTCTACCAGCCAGGCCTGCCGCGCCCGCTCCTGCTTGTCTTCGAGATGCCGCCGGAGGCGGTGGATGGCGGGACCGTGGTGGTTGCGCGCTCGAAGCTGATGCCGCTGGACGACGAGATTCGCATCGCCACGGACGCGTCGGAAGCCGATATCGAGCCGGCTCTCACCATCCGCCGCAACGAGGAAGGGCAGCCATGGTCGATCCTTCCGCAGGGATAGGCCGTTCGCGCCGCGGCTACTGGCTGAGCATGGCCGCGCTGGTGGTGGCGCTGCCCGCCGCGCTTGCCGCACAGAGCTGGGAGAATGTCCGCGCCTGGCGCGCGCAGCATGGGCGTGAGCCCGTGCCGGCGGCGGTCGGCCAGGCGATCGATTATGCCGGCGCGCGCTGGACGGTGACCCGCCTGACCCGTCTCGCCGGCGGGCAGGGACAGGCCGTCGTGCTTGCCGAGTTCGAGGCCTCGACCGCCGATCCGCAGGCGGCGGGTTCGTCGCCCTGCCAGGTGCTGCTGGCCGACGGCGACGGGCGGACGTGGCAGCCGGTCCTGTTCGCCGATCCGGTGGTGCGCAAGACGTATCCCGAGGCAGAAGAACGCAGCCTGTGCGGCAGTCCCGCCTTCGCCGCAGCCGCGCCGGGCAAGCCTGCCCTGATGGCTGCGAGCTTCACGGTCCCTGCTTCGGCAAGGGATCTCACGCTGTCGATCGCCATGCTGACGGCGCTGCCCGCCTATCTGAGCGTCAGCGAACTCCGCCAGTGACGGTTCTTGCACCGACTCCGGTCGCCACGGCCGTCTCCAGCACCGCCGCAAGGAGGGCGATGCGGACGGCGTCCAGCAGGATGCCGCCGTCCAGTTCGCTCGGGCTGCCGATGAACAGGCTGATGACACCCGCGAAGATCTGCCAGATCGCCAGATCGTGCGCGCCGATCAGGCGTGTCAGCCCGTACCACATCCACGCGCCTGCCCAGGAGATCGCCTGATAGGCGACGACGAACGTGATCAGTGTGGCAAGGCCCGCGCCGAGCGTCAGCTTCAGGCAGGTCCAGACCGGCGCGTAGCGATTGCGATAGCCTCCCAGGAAGTGCCTGGCGAAGTCCTGCGCCCATTTACGCCAGCCATCCGATCGCGACGGCGTCGATCTCGGGGCAGCGGGCGCCGACAGTTCATAGCCGTTGATGATGGCCGCCATGACCAACCACACCAAGGGCAGCAGGGCATAGAAAAAGAGGTTCTGAAGCTGCATGCCGAACGACAGGGGACGGAATTCGACCGGGACGAAACCGCCTGCCGCGTAGGCCGCCGTGACTGGCGACAGGCTGTCGATCAAGGATTGCTGCAGCAGCGAGCCGGCGCCGAGCCAGCGGATGAAATCGTCCTTCCACACGCCGATCGCATAGAGGCCGATGAATATCCACGTCGCGTCGGCCGCGACGACGACGAGACGCCAGTAGGGGTGCCCGGCACGCGCGTTCATCCGCTTGGCGCAGAAGCGCACCAGCCAGCACAGGACGATCGAAAGAGCCACGCCGCCCGACTGCAGGATGGCGAAGATATCGTGGGCCTTGCCGAGTTCCGCGGCGGCCAGAGCGCGGCGCGAATACTCCCTGACCGTATCGCTGAGAAAGCCCCAGGCCGCGTAATAGGCGAAGAAGGGAAGCACGGCTGCCGCGGTGATCGCCAGCACCGGCTCTTTTCTTGCCCGGTCCTCCGCATCCAGCGCGGACTGCCTGAGCGCGGCCAGCTCCGGCAGGTGGGGGCGCAGCACGACGAACATCATCACCAGCACGATGAGTTTGGCGAGGACGACCAGGGACAGCGCGATCATGCCGCCGAGCGGAAAACCCAGGCCGATCGAAACCGCGCCGTAGAGCAGCAAATTGTGCGCGACCATGCCCAGGCAGCCGATGAGCAGGAGCTGCGGCCAACAGGCGACCAGCAATCGGCCGGTCAGCCACAGCGGCCTGAGAATGTCGTCGAGTGTCTGCGTCATCCGGTTCCGCAGCGAGCGATCTGACTGAACGCCTTCTTTTTTGCTGCCAGCGGCCCGTCAGTTCAAATCCTGAGCCGTCGAATTGACCGCCTGTAACCGAAATTTACCGCCACGCCTCCGTTGCCCGAGCGTCCGGGCCTGGACGCGGAAGCCGGGCCGGATTCAGCGCCTGCGCAATCCGTCGACGAACACGTCGACGAGGCGCAGCACCGCCGGGCGCCAGTCGTCCGGTCCTTGCGAATAGAGGATGCCGAGCAGCGCGCGCAAAAGATCGTCCGGGGTAACGTCGGCGCGCAGCGCGCCGGCGGCGACGCCGCGGTCGAGCAGCAGCGCGATGGATCGCGTGAGCTGGCCGAAGGAATAAGCCTTCAGGTCGGACGAACCGTGCGCGGCCAGTTGCAGTCCCTCGATCATGCCTTTCTTGGTCGCGACGAGGCGGACATTGGCGTGCAGCCATTGCCGCAGCGCATCGACCGGTTCGGTGTCCTGCGCCAATTGACCGGCGAGTTCGGCCAGATGATCGACTTCATGGCGATAGACCGCGTCGAACAGGGCCTCGCGCGTGGGGAAATGACGGTAGAGCGTGCCGATGCCGACGCCGGCGCGACGCGCCACGGCCTCCAGGCTGGCTTGCGGGCCGCCGGCGCTGAACACCTGTGTAGCCGCCTCCAGCAGCAGGTCGCGGTTGCGCAGGGAGTCCGCGCGCGGTTTTCGCCCGGTCTGTTTTTCGCGTCTTGTCTTTTCGCCGTCCGATCCCATTTTTTCAGCCAGGGGTCATTTCCCTCTTGATAAACGGAGGGTTCCTCCGTATAAATAGCGCAGATCGGGAAGACGCACAAAGGCACGCATTCTCGATCAGGGCCGAGGACCGCTCCTGCCGGATCCTTCCCCGCGCCCATCTTCCTTCGCCGCCTGCCGGCGGCCCTGATCCATACACCACAAACACTGAATGGAGTAACATATGTCACTCTCCATCAGCCTTGCCATCAACGGTCGCAAGCACGAATTCCACCTTGAGGATTCGCGCGTCACCCTGCTCGACCTGTTGCGCGAGAGGCTCGATCTCACCGGAACCAAGAAAGGCTGCGACCGCGGCCAGTGCGGCGCCTGCACTGTGCTGGTCGACGGCCGGCGCATCAATTCCTGTCTGGCGCTGGCCGTCAGCCTGGATGGCGCGGAGATCACCACGATCGAAGGGCTGGCCGAGGGCGATTCCCTGCACCCCGTTCAGGCCGCCTTCATCGAGCATGACGGTTTCCAGTGCGGCTACTGCACGCCGGGCCAGATCATGAGCGCGGTCGGCCTCATCGCCGAGGGCCATGCCGGCGAGGACCCCGAGCGCATCCGCGAGCTGATGAGCGGCAACATCTGCCGCTGCGGCGCCTACAAGGGCATCACCGAAGCGGTTCAGGAGGCCCAGCAGGTCATTTCCCAGCGTAGCCGGAGGGATGCGGCATGAACCGGTTCGATTACATCCGTCCGCAAAGCGTCGCGGAGGCGGTTGCGGAAGCGTCGGTCCCCGGCTCCGTCTACCTCGCCGCTGGCACCAACCTGCTCGACCTGATGAAGGTCGGCGTCACCAGGCCGCAGCGCATCGTCGACGTGACCCGCCTGCCCGGCCTCGGCGCGATCGAATGGCAGGAGGATGGCGGCGTGCGTATCGGCGCCATGGTCCGCAACGCCGATCTTGCTTATGACGAGCGCTTCCAGCGCACCTTCCCCTCGGTCGCCGAGGCGCTGCTTTCGGGTGCGTCGGCGCAATTGCGCAACGCGGCCACCGTCGGCGGGAACCTGATGCAGCGCACGCGCTGCGCCTATTTCCAGGACCTCGCCAGCGCCTGCAATCGGCGCGTTCCCGGTTCCGGCTGCGATGCGCTTGGCGGCGAGAACCGCCTGCACGCGGTGCTCGGCTGGAGCGAGCACTGTATCGCCACCCACCCCTCCGATTTCTGCGTGCCGCTGGCGGCGTTCGACGCGGTGGTCGAGGTGGAGGGACCGCACGGCGCGCGCGAGATCGAGCTGGACGCGCTGCACACCCTGCCGGGTTCGACGCCCGAGCAGGAGACGGTGCTGGAGCCGGGCGAGCTGATCGTCGCGCTCAGGCTGCCGGCCGATGCCGCCGCCTTCGCCGGCAATGCCCGCTATTTGAAGCTGCGCGAGCGGACGTCCTATGCCTTCGCCGTGGTGTCGGCTGCCGCGGCGCTCGCCCCGGAGAGTGGCGCGATCGGCGAAGCCCGCATCGCGCTCGGCGGCGTCGCCGCCAAGCCGTGGCGGGCGCGCGAAGCCGAAGCCTTCCTGAAGGGAAAGGCGCCCACAGCCGAAGCTTTTTCGCGGGCCGCAGCGGTGGCGCTTTCGGAAGCGCGGCCTTCCGGCGACAACGAATTCAAGATCGAACTGGCGCGCCGCATCGTGGCGCGTGCCCTGCACCTCGCATGGGAAGGGACACCTGCAACGATGCCCGCGCTGCCGGCCTCCCCCTTCGCTGCAACCTCCGGAGCGAGCCATGTCGCCTGAAGCCGTTTCTCCAACACCCATCCACCGGCGCCACGGATCAAGCGCCGGCCAGCCACTGACGCGGCGCGATGGCGTTCTCAAGGTCACCGGCCGCGCAACCTATGCGGCCGACAACAATCCGGAAGGCCTTCTCTACGCGGTGACGGTCGCTAGCCGTATCGCAAGGGGCCGCGTCACCGCGCTGGATGTCGCGGCCGCCAAGGCCCATCCCGGCGTGGTCGAGGTCATCACGCCGGCGAACCGTCCGCCGCTGGCGCATGATCCTGACGAGAAGATGCCGCCCTTCGGCTTTCGCGTCGAGGTGCTCCAGGACGACACGGTCCGCTACGTCAACCAGCCGATCGCGCTGGTGATCGGCGAGACGCTGGAGGCGGCGACGGAAGGAGCAGCGCTCCTCGACCCGCAATATGAAGCCGAGACGGCGCTGACCGATCTCGACAACGGCCAGCGCTACGCGCCCCAGGGTGTCGGCGTCGGCGCGCCGCCCCGGACCGCTTTCGGTGATATCGAGGCGGGGTTGGCGCACGCCGCCCACGTCATGGAGGCCGACTACGTCACGCCGCCGCAGTACCACAACGCCATGGAGCCGCACGCCGTAGTCGCCCGATGGGACGGCGATCGCGTCACGCTCGACATGCCCAGCCAGGCGCTGGCGATGAGTTGCGCGTCCTACGCCGCTTATTTCGGCATTCCAGCGGAAAACGTCGTCATCCGCTCGCCTTTCCTCGGCGGCGGCTTTGGCTCCAAGGCGATCCTCAACGGCCCGCAGATCCTCGCCATCCTCGCCGCGCGCATGCTCGATCGCCCGGTCAAGTTCGCGCTGCCTCGTGCCCAGATGTACGGTCCGGTCGGCCATCGCGGCCGCACCTGGCAGAGATTGCGCATCGGCACCGATGGCGAAGGCCGCATCACCGCACTTCATCACAAGTCACTCGGCGCGACGTCGACCTTCGACGACTTCATCGAGCCGGCGGCGAACGCTTCTTTGACGCTGTATGCGAGCCCCGCCATCCTGGCGGAGCATGAAGGCCTGCGGCTGAACGTCGGAACGCCTGGCCCGATGCGCGCGCCCGGTGAAGCCAGTGGCTCCGCCGCCCTGGAGGTGGCAATGGACGAGGCGGCGGAAGCCTGCGGCATGGATCCGCTCGACTTCCGGCTCGCCAACTACGCCGAGATCGAGCCCGGCACGGGAAAGCCTTTCTCGTCCAAGGCGCTGCGCGAATGCTACGCCGAAGGGGCCAGGCAGTTCGGCTGGTCGAACCGGCCGCTGGCGCCGCGCCGGATGCGCGACGAGAACGGCTACCTGGTCGGCTGGGGCATGGGCACGGCGCTGTTTCCCTGTCCGCATTTTCCGGCATCGGCGCGGGCCACATTGCGGGCCGACGGCACCGCGCTGGTGGAAACGGCCGGGGCCGACATGGGACAGGGCGCCTGGACGGCACTGGCGCAGGTCGCGGCCGAATCGCTCGGCCTCGACCCGGACAAGGTCGAACTGCATTCCGGTCTGTCGACCCTGCCGGACGGCGGCGTCGCGGGCGGTTCCGCCCACACCGCGAGCGCGGGAACGGCCATCCTCAATGCTGGCGAGGCGGCACTGGCCAGGCTCGCCGAACTGGCGACGGCCGAGCCCGATTCGCCCTTGTATGGTGCCGGCAATGTCGGCGTGACGGCGCGAGATGGCCGGTTGTACCGCAGCGACGACGAGACGCGCAGCGAAAGCTATGCCGACATTCTGGCGCGGGCGCGCCACAGCGAGGTGGTTGCCGAGGCAAGCGCCGCCCGCGACCCGGCTTCGGCGGAGGCGCACGCCATGTTCTCGCACGGCGCGGTTTTCGCCGAGGTCAAGATCGACCCGCACCTCGGCCAGATCAGGGTGAGCCGCCTCGTCGGCGCCTTCGCCGCCGGCCGTATCGTCAATCCGCGGCTGGTGCGCTCCCAATATTACGGCGGCATGATCTGGGGCGCGTCCTTCGCGCTGCTCGAGGAAGCCGTCACCGACCGCCGCACGGGACGCATCATGAACGCGGATCTTGCCGAATACCATGTGCCGGTCAATGCCGACGTGCCGTCGGTAGAGGCGATCCTGGTGCCGGAGGAGGACCCTTACGTCAATCCGCTCGGCATCAAGGGCGTCGGCGAGATCGGCATCACCGGCACTGTGGGCGCGATCGCCAACGCCGTCTGGCACGCCACCGGCGTCCGCGTCCGCCGCTTCCCGATCCGGCTGGAGGATATCGTCGGGGCTTTGTGACCCCGGCAGCACCGGAAATGCCCGGGATCGGTGATGACGGAAGAACGTCGGAAACGGCCCGCATTCGTGCGGGCTGTTTCGCGACAGGGCTGCACGTCGACAAGGACGGCGTTGCATGGCCGAATGTTGCCCTTTCGGTGAAGGTGCCTCGGCGGTGTGCGGGGCGAGCCGTGTTGCAAGGTTACCGACGGTTAACCATCACGCATCATGCTGGGCCTTCTTTGTGGGGGCCATGATGTCAAGACTGCACCTGGTAGTAGGGCTCGCCCTGCTTGTTCCCGGCTCGGCATGGGCCGGAGACAGCGACTTCTTCGCCGGTCTCGACATGTCGGGAGGGCTGGCTTCCGGATCGTCCAGCACAACCGACGGAGGCGCCGCTTTCGCAGGCGGCGGCGTGGTCGGCAATGTGCGGTTTGACGGAACCGTCGGGATCGGCGGGCATGTCGGCTACAGGTTCGACCCTTCCTGGTCTGCCTTCGTCAGCTATGAGCATATTCGCGGTGGCGTGAGCTGGGATGCCAGCTTCCCCCTCTACGGTGTCACCTCCGATTTCGACGGTGACGCGACCAGCAATGTAGTGCTGGCAAATCTCGCCCATGATTGGGCTCTTTCCGATACAACCACCATCGGCGCCAATGCCGGTCTCGGTCTCTCGATCAATTCGCTGTCGGGCATTGTGGAAACGGACAGGGGAACGGGGTTGTTTCTCTCGGACGTCGAGGATCACACTCATTTGAGTCCGGCGGCCAGGCTCGGGGTCGGGCTCCAGCACAAGATCGCGCCGAATGTCGTTCTGGGGCTGAATGCAGCGGTCAGCTATGTCGGTGGCTTCGAAACCGGCGATACGCGAAGCGGCAATCTCGGCGTGACCGCGATAACCCCCTACAAGATCGACGACGTATGGCGTGGCAGCCTTGGCGCGTCCCTGAAGGTCGCGTTCTAAGCACTCGGAGCGGAAAAATCCCGAACCCGGACAAGGTCGCGGCTTCGGCCCGGGCTTTCGCCCGCCCTATCGGAGGCGTAAGCGCCGCGAATTTCCGTGAGATATAGAGAAAACTGGTGGAGCCAATCGGAATCGAACCGACGACCTCTTGAATGCCATTCAAGCGCTCTCCCAACTGAGCTATGGCCCCACTCCCGGCATGGCCGGCGCCGTTTCCGGCGGAAGTGAACCGGCTTGGGAACCGGTCCGCGAAGTGCAGGCGGCTTCTAGCGCCGCGCTGCGTCAATAGCAAGCCCCGGGCGAACGGCTTTTTTGCGTGCCGTCGCCAAAGCCGGGTCAACTCTCGTCGTCGTCGTCGCCGACGCCGATCATGTCGGAAACGTCGTCGTTCTCTTCCTCGTCGTCTTCGAGGAAGGTGTCGTCGTCATCGTCGCCCAAGTCGACATCATCCTCGTCGTCATCGAGACCGGGCACGTCGCCGTCACCGCCTTTGGCTTCCTCGTCGGCATCTTCCAGAGACACGACTTCGGCGCCTTCGTCCTCGTTGTCGACTTCCTGGTCCTCGACCTCGTCCTCGTCGTCGATGCCGTTCTTGCTCTCCTCGAAATAGGAGCGCGGATAGCTCTTGCCCGTATAGGGCGAAACGATCGGATCCTTGTTCAGATCGTAGAATTTGCGGCCCGTTTCCGGGTCGATGCGTTTTGTGCCAAGTTCGGTTTTCGCCACGGCAAGCCTCGTACAGAAAGAACGGTCCCCTTAACCGCAGTTTACGGTGCTGTCAAAGCCTAATCCTGGCCTTGTCGAATGCCGGTTTTGCCGCCATTTCGGGGATGACGCCGGGTCGTGCGCATGTTAGGAAGACCTCGCAAAAACGACCACCCGGCTTTGAGTTCTCACTCGGCCATACACACCCAGGACATTAAACGATGGCGCATGACGCCAAACCGAACCCTGCGACCGCGAGGCGGTCGCCGCCGCTTTCGGGCCGTGTGCGCGTGCCCGGCGACAAATCGATCTCCCACCGCTCCTTCATGTTCGGCGGCCTCGCCTCCGGCGAGACGCGCATCACCGGCCTGCTGGAAGGCGAGGACGTGATGCGCACCGGCGCCGCCATGAAGGCGATGGGCGCGCATATCGAAAAGAAGGACGACGAATGGATCATCCGCGGTACCGGCAACGGCGCGCTGCTCCAGCCTGAAGGCCCGCTCGACTTCGGCAACGCCGGCACCGGTTCGCGCCTCACCATGGGGCTGGTCGGCACCTACGACATGGAGACGACCTTCATCGGCGACGCGTCGCTGTCCGGGCGCCCGATGGGCCGTGTGCTCGATCCGCTGCGGCAGATGGGCGTTCAAGTGCTGAAGGCCGCTCCCGGCGACCGCATGCCGATCACCTTGCGCGGACCGAAGCATGCCGCTCCCGTCACCTACCGCGTGCCGATGGCCTCGGCGCAGGTGAAGTCGGCCGTGCTCCTGGCCGGCCTCAATACGCCTGGCATCACCACGGTGATCGAGCCGGTGATGACCCGCGACCACACCGAGAAGATGCTGAAGGGCTTTGGCGCCAACATCAGTGTCGAGACCGACGAGCGTGGCGTGCGCCACATCTTCATCGAAGGCCAGGGCAGGCTCGCCGGCCAGGTCATCGCGGTGCCCGGCGATCCGTCCTCGGCCGGCTTCCCGCTGGTGGCGGCGCTGATCGTGCCGGGGTCCGACATCGTCATCGAGAACGTGCTGATGAACCCGACCCGCACGGGTCTGCTGCTGACCCTGCAGGAGATGGGCGGCCTGATCGACGTGCTCAACCCGCGCAACGAAGGCGGCGAGGACGTGGCCGACCTGCGCGTGCGCGCCTCCGATCTCAAGGGCGTCGTCGTGCCGCCCGAGCGCGCGCCGTCGATGATCGACGAATATCCGGTGCTGGCGGTGGCCGCCTCCTTCGCCGAGGGCGAGACGCTGATGCAGGGGCTGGAAGAACTGCGGGTGAAGGAAAGCGACCGGCTTGCCGCCGTCGCTGCCGGGCTGAAACGGAACGGCGTCGATTGCACGGAGGGCGAGGCCTCGCTTGCAGTGCGAGGCGTGCCGGGCGGCAAGGGACTTGGCGCCGTCGGCGAAGCGGCCGTGGAAACCCATCTCGATCATCGCATCGCCATGAGTTTCCTCGTCATGGGGCTGGCGGCCGAGAAGCCGGTGATCGTGGACGACGCCACCATGATCGCCACTTCATTCCCCGAATTCATGGGCCTGATGAAGGCGCTGGGCGCCGAAATCGAAGAGGAGCGGAATGATGGCTGATAGCAAAGTGGCGATGGTCGTCGGCGGCGGGTCCGGCATGGGCGCCGCGGCAGCGAAGAAACTGGCGGCGAACGGCTATGCCGTCGCCGTCATGTCGTCGTCGGGCAAGGGCGAGGCCCTGGGCAAGGAACTCGGCGGCATCGGCTTCACCGGTTCCAACCAGTCGAACGACGACCTCAAGCGCTTCCTCGACCTGACTTTGGACAGATGGGGCCGCGTCGATGCGCTGGTCAACGGCGCCGGCCACGGCCCGCGAGCGCCGCTGCTGGAGATCACCGACGAGCAATGGCACACCGGCCTCGACGTCTATTTCATGAATGTCGTGCGCGCCACGCGCCTCGTCGCTCCGGTCATGACGACCCAGAAGAAGGGCGCGATCGTCAACATCTCCACCGCCTGGGTGGACGAGCCGGCCTCCATGTTCCCGACATCGGCCGTCGCCCGCGCGGGGCTCGCGGCCTATGCCAAGCTGTTCGCCAACCAGTACGCGGCCGACAACGTCCGCATGAACAACGTGCTCCCCGGCTGGATCGATTCGCTGCCGCAACTGGACGAGCGCCGCGACAGCGTCCCCATGCAGCGCTACGGCACCGCCGAGGAAATCGCCGAGACGATCGCCTTCCTGGTGTCGGACGCGGCCGGCTACATCACCGGCCAGAGCCTGCGGGTGGACGGCGGCCTGATGCGGTCCATATAGGCCCGGATTGGCCTGACCAGATTGCCTCAACCTATGCTTTAATAGAGGATCACGCCGGACGTGACCTCTATGGCGCTCTAATCTGGTCTGGCCAATTTGACCGTTTCTTTCTCCCGAGTTACCATGCGGACTGAACTGACCGCTGTTTCCTTGGGAGGGGAAAATGCCCGGCAAGAAAATCCTCATGCTCGTTGGCGAGTTCAGCGAGGAATACGAGATCTTCGTCTTCGAGCAGGCCATGCACGCGGTCGGCCACAGCGTCCATGTCGTGTGCCCCGGCAAGCGGGCGGGCGAGATGATCAAGACCTCGCTGCACGACTTCGAAGGCCACCAGACCTACACGGAAAAGCTCGGCCACGATTACTATCTCAATAAGACGTTCGCCGAGGTTCGTCCGGAGGACTATGACGCCGTCTATTGCGCCGGTGGTCGCGGGCCGGAATATATCCGCATCGACAAGGGCGTTCAGGCGATCGTGCGGCACTTCCATGAAACCGGCAAGCCGATCTTCACCATCTGCCACGGCGTGCAGATCCTGATCGCGGTGGACGGCGTCGTGCGCGGTCGCGAAGTGGCCGCCCTGCAGTATTGCGAACCGGAAGTGACGCTGGCGGGCGGCAAATACATCGACGTCGCGCCCGACGGCGCGCATGTCGACGGCAACCTCGTCTCGGCCAAGGGATGGCCGGGGCTATCGGCCTTCATGCGCGAATGTCTGAAGGTGCTGGGCACCGAGGTTCGTCATGGCGAAGCGCTCATGCGCGACAGCAGGAAGGCGGCGTGACCGGCCGCGGAGTCGCACTGGCAGCGCCTGGCGCCTTCATCCTTCCTGCCAGTTCGGCCCTTTCCCACTGGCTTTGCCTTCGGCGCGCTCGACCTGATCGAGCAGCGTCTTCAGGTGGCCGGGAATATCGTCGACCACCTTGAAGGCCGGAAGGGAGCGCGCGAAGCGTCTGACTGATCCGTCGCCGAACTGGCGGCGAATGTCGGCTGCGAGCCCTGTCTGCCTTTCTCCGGTGTTCCGGGTCATTGTTTCAATCCCATTCGTCGGCTTCGAAACTCCCCCGATCGCCCAATGGTTCCCGCGTTGCACCATAGTGGCAAGCACAACCGGCGGTTACGGTAAAATTTGAATTAAAATCGAACGGATCCCGTCGGCCGGGCGTTATCCTGATTCAGGACGAGTTCCGGGCTTTGACCTTGATTTTTACGCCCTGAACATCGATATCGGGCGCAAATCCAGAGCGACATGACGAAACGGAAAACCGCAATGAGCGATCAGGCAAAAGACCAACGCGCCCCCGATCTGGACGCGGATCTCGACGACATCGCCGAAGCCGATGCCGCGCGCGCCGAAGGCGGCGTGGAAGGCGACTATGAGGCGCTGGTCAAGCTTCTGAAGGAAAACGAGGAATTGAAGGACCGGGCTCTCCGCGCCGCCGCAGAGATGGAGAACCTGCGTCGGCGCACCGCGCGCGACGTCCAGGATGCGCGGGCCTACGCGATCGCCAATTTCGCGCGTGACATGCTGTCGGTCTCCGACAATCTGCGCCGGGCCATCGACGCGATCCCGGAGGAGGCGAAGGCATCCGGCGATGCCGGTTTCAAGGCGCTGATCGAGGGCGTCGAGATCACCGAGCGCGCCATGCTGTCGGCGCTGGAGCGGCACGGCGTGAAAAAGCTGGAGCCGGAGGGCGAGAAATTCGACCCCAATTTCCATCAGGCGATGTTCGAGGTCCCCAACCAGGACGTTCCGGCCAACACGGTGCTGCAGGTGGTTCAGCCCGGCTATTCGATCGGCGAGCGTGTCTTGCGGCCGGCCATGGTCGGCGTCTCCAAGGGCGGCCCGAAGCAGGCGCCGGTCGAACCCGGCCCGGTGAACGAGCAGGCCGAGAAAGACGCGTGAGGGAATAGGGCAGTAGGGCAGTAGGGCAGTAGGATAGAGCTTCGGTACCGTTCCATCTCGGGCCGAAGGCTTATCGTCGCTTGACGAAAGCTGGCGAGCAGCATTTGTTCCCTACTGCCCTACTGCCCTACTGCCCTACTGCCCTACTGCCCTACTGCCCTACTGCCCTACTGCCCTACTGCCCTACTGCCCTACTGCCCTACTGC